>JAEEGL014233309.1_pt1 | contig 16533 bp, 15 predicted proteins | sample 9134231 | NCBI WGS metagenome assembly JAEEGL01 (sample SAMN16246548, study PRJNA631951) | gut metagenome | biome: gut microbiome; feature: rumen; material: fiber-attached | host: Bos | place: Iran: Karaj | collected 2018-10
TCCTATAATGGTTATTGGATTTAGCGCTTATGAGTTAACTAAAGCTATGGCAAAGAATGAAGATGAAATGAAAAAAGCTACTAAAAGATTTGTTACAAGATTAATTTTAGCAATAGCGATATTTATAGTTCCTACTTTCGTTAACATAGTATTAAATGTAGTAGAAGAAGTTTGGACTAGCAAAGGATTATATACATGTAATTTGGATGAAACTGGCGGAACTAGCGATACTGGCGGAACTAGCGATACTGGCGAAACTGGTACCACTCGGACAGATGAAGAAAGGTTTTGTACGGCAAGAATAAATATTGATGCACCTACTACAATTTCTGTCGGTGAAAGTGCTATGGTGAAGTATACAATAATAGGAAAAGAAATGGCTAGAGAAGATGATGAATTTGTTGAATTTAAAGATAGGGATAAGGTAACTTGGTCTGTTGTTGGTAAAAGTAATAGAGATGAGATGGCATTCACGATTTCACAATCACCTAATTATAATAATTACATAAATGGAAGGCAAAGTGGAACGGATGAATTATCCTTAAATATAAAGTATAGCTATTATAAGAGAAATCCATCAGAGGGTGGAGAAAATATAGAGGGTGAATGCAGTTATACTGAAAAAGTTTCTATAACCGTTACTGATTAGAAAAATGAAATGAAAAAGTAAAAAAATATCTATATTTTTACTTTTTTTTATGATATAATTATCATATAATAAATAGAAATGTCTATATTATATGTCTATCATATGATTATAAATATTTATAAAGGATGTGAAATTGTGGATTCAAGTTTGATTGATGCTGGTGCTACTGTTGAGAAAATTTTAATAACACTTTATGGACAATTACGTGGCTTAGCTGCCGTTTTTTGTGCTTTTATTTATGAGTTCATAGCAAAAACTTATGAGCTTTTATTTGCTGTTTCTAAAATTAGATTACTTAGTGATCCTATATGTTTAAGCAGTGACAGATTGACATATTTAGATGTATCTGAGGAACAATGTCTGAGTATGGGAGGAACATTTACTGCTTCACCTATTTCACAAATATATCAAAGAGTAACATTATTATTAGGAATTATAATGGTATTTTATATTACATTTCAATTCATTAAATATTTGATTGAACCAGATGAGGTAAATGATAAAGAAAAAGGCGTAGAAAAACTTGGTATGAAATTGATAGTAGTTGTAGCATTAATGGCCTTAGTGCCTAATATATTTGATATGGCTTATGAACTACAAGAAGAAGTTCTTGATTCCCAACTTATAAGTGCAGTAATCACAGGAACAAGAAACATTGATGATCAACACTTTGGTAGAAGATTTTCTACAAGTTTGCTACACAAATTCTATAAATTTGATGATAGATTTGCACAAAGATATTCATCAAATGAAGAAAATTCAATAGAAAGATGTGATGGATATCCATGCAATAAGTTTGTAAGAATGGTATATAGTGAATTTTTAACAAAAGGAACCCTAAAATATATGAAATATGGTCTTGCAGATCGCAGTAGTGACAGAATAGATGCAGATTTTTACATACACTTTGATGCAATATTTTGCTTATTGGTAGGTGTATTAATACTATGGATGACAATTATGTATACACTTGATACTGGTACTAGGGTTATACAACTTGTATATTTACAAGTTATAGCTCCAATTCCAATTATTTCATATCTATCTCCTAAAAAGGATGGAATGTTTCAGAAATGGGTTAAACAATGCACAACTACATATGTAGATTTATTTATACGATTGTCAATTATATATTTTTCTATATTGTTAATTGACAATATTGATAAAGCAATAGAAGCAGGAACACTACTTAGAGGTGTCTCTGAAGACTTGAAAGCATATATATATATTGTTCTTGTTTTAGGTTTAATTCGCTTTTGTCAAAAAGCAGCTAAACTTATTGAAGAATTATTCCCTAAAATGGGTGCTGCTAGTGGTTCATTCGGACTTAAAGCTACTGATAGAATCCCTGCAAACCTTATTAATGCAGCAACGGGAGCAGTTACTGGTGCGGCAGTAGGTTTTGCCGGAGCTAGAATGGGACATAAAATTAGAGGAATGCTTGGTGGTGTTGCAAGAGGAACAACAACAGGTGCAAAATCCAAGGATGGCGTGCTTAAAAACATTGCTAATGTTGGTAGCCAACAAGCAAAAAGAAATCAACAACTAATTGATTGGAAAAATTCAGGTTCAACAGTAACAGGTAGAATGGCACAAAGATTTGATAATGCTTTTGGTCGTCCTGGAAAGGCAGAAAAAACAGAAAACCAAGTCAAGAAACTGGATGAGCAAATTGACGCTAATAAAAGAAAAAGCGAACGTTATGGAAAAATATCAACATTTAAAAGTAATGTTGAAAAAAGGGCTAATAGTAAGTTGGATATAGATGGAAAAGATTTGTCAACAGACTTTGGAAGAAACCTACAACAGCAAAGAAGAAACTATCATGAAATATATGAATCGTTATCAAATGGTAATACGGCAAATGCTATAACTAACGCTCAAAAAGAATTAATACGTAGTGGAATATATAATCCAACAACAGGTACTGTTGATATGGCAAGATTCAATAGTTCCAGATTAAAAGATATATTTAGTATCGATGCAGCAGGAAATTTAACATTAACAGGCACAGCCGCTGATGCTAAAAGGGCATATGGTAACGTTAATGACGATACTATGAAAGAATATATTACAGCTGCATTATCTGGAACTAGAGATGCAACTGGTAAATTACTTATTGATGATAATGTTATTATCAATGAGAAGGAAGACGTACAAAAAACTATTCAACATATTAGAGAAAAAATTCGTGATGATGATTCACGCTTTGGACTTGTACTTGATAGATATGCAAATGTTGATGATATGGAAAAAGCAGCTAAGAATTCTAACTCTGTCATTGAAAGAGATACATACGACAAAGAACAAGAAAAAGAAGATATTCTTAAGAGCAAAGAGTATCAACGTGCTCAAGCTGATAGAAATGCCGTTGGTGGAAACAAAGGCGGAAAATAGAAAGAATAAAAGGAGTGTGATATATAATGAACGAAAATGCCTATTTAATACCGGCAAATGCTAAAAGAGGTAGCCTTATATTTAATATATTTAGACCAGTTGATTTAATAATTTTGGGGATTGGCCTAGCAATTACAATAGTTGCCTTAATCATGGTTGATACACAAAATATTATAAATGTTATAATTGCATGTTTGCCTCTTATGATAGCAGTCTTACTGGTTACACCGGTAGTAAATCATCATAATGTATTAGTTGTATTAATAAGTATTTTTGAATATTATTATTATCAACATACATATAAATGGAAAGGTTGGTGTGTTTATGAACAAGACACAAAATAATAAGTATACAGAAAATTGGTTACCAGTAAAAAATATTGCTAATGGAATGATTGAACTTGACAATAAAGAATTTGTTACAGGAGTAAAAGTAATACCTAGAAATATATTCATTCTAGAACAAAATTTACAAAATAATATTATCGTAGCATTAAAGAATTTCTATAATGGAATAAACTTTGAGTTTTGGATAATGTCAGTAGATAGAACTGTAGACATTTCTGGATATTTAGCAAATCTGCAAATATTATATAATCAAACTCAAAGTAATTATGCTAGAAAAATAATTAATCAAGATATAGAAAAAGCTAATGAATTCATGAACGATAACATCACAGATATAGAGTATTATATACTATTCAAAGATAAAAATGTTGAAACTCTACAGAAAAGAATTAAATCTATAATCATTGGATTAAGTGGTTGTGGATTAAATTCTGTAGGAGTATCTAATGATGATTTGAGAGTAGTGTTAGATTCGTTCTTGAATGGTGGAGTAAGTACTGAATATAGGACGGTGTTAGCATGAAAAATATTAAGTCAGAATTAGCTCCAAAAGGATTGCAATTTTCACCATCAAAATTTGTAATGAGTGATAAGTATGTTACCATTCTAACGGTTATTTCTTACCCAAGATTAATTGGAGCTGGATATTTATCAAATTTAACCGGTATGAGTGGATTAAAAGTTGTAATTAAACACATTCCTGTACCATTTACAATGTTAGCTAAAATGTTAAATAAGGAACTTGCACAATTAAGATCAAACTATCAAGATGAAAAAGATAATACAATTAAAGAACGTATTAAACAAGATATTGATTCTTTAGAGTACTACATACAACAATTTACTGCAGTTCAAGCTAAAACATTTGATTTTCAAATGCACATTGTATTAATGGCTAATACTCAAGAAGATTTGGAACATAAAAAAATGGTCCTTAAAAATTATTTAGATAGTATGGAAATGAGAGCAGTTCCATTAAGATTTGAACAAGAACAAGTACTAAAATCAATTTTACCAATATTTCCAAAACAAAAAGAAAAAGATAGAATAGGTACATTAATTCCATCAACTACAATGGCAGCTATGTATCCTTTCGTATTTGATAGTATAAAAGATGAGGGATTGTCAACTTTACTAGGTGTTGATTTTTCAGGAGGAGTTATACTATTCAATCAATTCCTATATCAAATAAAGAAAGAAAACAACAGAAATAATGCTAATATGATTGTATTAGGTGCCTCTGGTAGCGGTAAATCAACAGCTGCTAAATTATTGTTAAGGAGTCACATTAGAAATGGATACCAAATAGTAGCAGTAGATCCAGAAGGTGAAATAACTGAAATGACCAAAAATGCTGGTGGTACAGTAGTAGATCTTGGTCGTGGTGGAACTTTTGGCATGATTAATCCACTAGAGATAGTCATGGATATAGATATAGATGAAATGAAGCAGGGGTTAGGTTATACTGTAATTACCAAAACATTACAATCTTTAAAAGCATTTATGAAATACTATTCTCCAGATGTAGAAGACGATGTTTTAACATTATTTGGGGAAGTAGTATTAGAAACATATAATAGGTTTGGGATAAACGATAATACAGATTTTACTAAATATACGTCAGCCAAATTTCCAATTTTACAAGATGTATATGCTACAATTATAAGTAAATTAAGAAGTATTACAGAGAAAACAAGAGAAAGAGATATTTTAGAACGTCTTGAAATAAAAGTAAGACCACTTGTAAATGAACTAAAATATTATTTCAACGGACATACAACAGTTAATAGTAGAAGCGGATTTTTAGTATTTAATATTAAAGAACTTATGAATAGTGATGCAAATATTCGTAATGCACTATTATTTAATATTTTAAAATATGCTTGGGGGCTATGCTTAAATCCAAGTGTTAATACAATACTATCAGTTGATGAGGCACATGTACTTCTAAGTGCTAAAAATGAACTTGGTGCAGAATTCTTAGCCCAAGTACAAAGAAGAGCAAGAAAGTATAATACTGGTACAATAATTATTACTCAACAGCCATCAGACTTTGTTGCTGAAAATGTTATAAGTCATGGTAAAGCAATATTTGATAATGCCTCATATTATTTAGTAATGGGATTAAAAAAGCAAGCAGTAGATGATTTAGCAAAATTGATTGATTTAAATGAAAATGAAATAGAGAATATAAAGAGATTTAATCAGGGCGAAGGATTATTTGTTTGTGGCGATAAGCGTATGCAAATAACAGTAATGTTAACACAAACAGAACTTGATTCATTCGGTAGTGCTGGTGGACTATAATAAACTATAAATTGTGAGGTGAAATAATGGCCGGCAATCCAAAAAAAGCTATTGATGCTGTAAAAGCTGTTAAAGCAAACAGCGGTGCAATGAAAGCAGCTTCACAAACACAAAGAATGGCAAAAGCCAATGCAGCCCAAAAAGTCAGCAAAGAAGCTGCAAAAGCTACTGATACAGGCACGAAAATAGCCAATAATAATGCCTTTGGAAACAATAAAAATAGACGATTTACGGGCGTTCTTGGCGGTGGCAGTGGTTTTGGAAATAGATTTTCTTCTAGAAAAAACTCTTCTCCTGATGAAGAAATGTCAGAAGAAGAAATAAAAAAAGCAAAAGCTAGAAAAAGAAAACAATTACTTGATACTGTTAAAGGAATAATTTTAATGTTAGTTCCTTTGAAGTATATAATTATAGTAGTATTAGTAGTGGCTTTATTAATATTAATTGTGGCACTTCCAATATTGATAATATTATTATCACCACAAGATAATTCTATAAGTTCATCGTCTGGTAATGTTTCAGGTGTAGGAGCTTATTATTCAAATGGTAATACCTCAAATATTACATACATAGATAGCGATGGAAATACTAATACATATGATATCAATGATTTTGTTGAATTGGTTGTATATAATATGGTTGGTGATGGAGCTAGTATTGAAATATATAGAGCATATGCTATATTAATAAGAACAGACATTTTATCAGATGCCGATGGTGTGATTAAATATTCAGGATATCAATTAGAAGATATTAATGGTTCTTCTTCAAAAAGTACTATTCAACGGGCAGTAAATGATACTAAAGATGAATTACTGATTGATTCTAGCAATCATATAATTGTTACTGGATTTTTTAATGAAAACAATACAGATTATAGTGATGAAAATCAAACTATGTTAGATAGGATAAAAGCGATTCAGGCAAACGGATATGATTATCAATATATTATTTCAGAACTTTATTCTGGTTCTAAAATAACTAATATAAATAATTATATACCAGCAGATATAAATCTTGAACTCAAGGAAACTGAAAAAGCTAACGAATTACATGAACCAATAAATGATTTTTTACAATCAAAAGGTTCATCATTGGAACAATTAAATAATTATATTAAAAAAAGTGTTGAGCCGGTTTATGGTACAAAAGAAGGAGTTGCCACTGCAGCTGTGGCAATGATTAATTTTCTTTATGATGGATATAACACTAAATTGCCATATTATTGGAATGGAAAATATGTTGGAGAAGGATTAAGCTCTTCTATAGGAACATATAATCTATCACGTAATGGAACCAAAGAATATTATTATGTTAGTTTTGATTGCAGTGGATTAGCCCAGTGGGCTATATATAATGGTGGATTTAAAGATCCAGAAACAGGAACAGTTAATTATGATAAGAAATTTACTGATAGATGTTCAATTACTACATCTAATTGTGTTGGACAAATAGGGGATTTAATTAATTTTTATGATAATGTAGATAAGCAAGGCCACGTTCAACTAATAGTTTCCGTAAACGTTGAAGATGAAACATACTATATAGCGGAGTCTTCTTCAAAAGGTGTTGTAGTTAAGAAAAGAGCAATGCATAAAAACTATGCAAAACACGGAGATACTTATGTATTAAGGATGGCAAATTTTTATGCCAATAATAAAAGATAATTCTGTGGAGGAAAGATGAAAAAGGTATTTATTTTAGTGTGCACATTATTATTAGTAGGATGTAGTGCAGATTATACTTTAACTATTGACAAAAATTACTATACTGAATCTCTAAATTTATCTGCCTCAAATAACACAGAAAAAGAAAATTTTTCTTCAATTGACTGGATTGTACCAATTGACTATGATAAATATATTGAAACAAGTGATAGTGATAATTATCATATGAGTAAAGATTCAATCATATATGAGCATAAAATGGAAAATAATGTTGTTAATTTATACTATGAATTTGATACATCAGGAATCACTAATTCCACTATGATAAATAGTTGCTTTGACACACCTAGATTCATATATTTAAATGGTGAATATATCATAACAACAAAAAAAGGATGTAAATGTTTCAACAATAGAGATCTTAATGAACTAACTATTAATATTATAGTCAATGATAAAAAAGTAACTAAAAACAACGATGATCAAATTATTGATAATAAATATATATGGAAAATAGATAGAAGTAATTATAACAATGTATCAATTAATTTATCGTATGAAAATATAGAAGAAACTAATTATGAAAGTTCTTCTAGTAAAATAGAAAAGGTTAATAATAGCAAATTTTCACTTTTTTCTAGTAAATATATAAATTTAGACTTATGGGTATTTTGTATTATTTTTCTAATTATTGGTGGGATAGGTGTATATGTTTTTAATAAAATTAAAAAGGATGATGATTAGGATTGATTTAAAAAACAATATTTGTTAATATATACATTGATTTAAGAGGTGATATTATGAAATTTAGTGCTGATAAAAATGATTGGATATTAATAGGAATAATGAGTATACCAGTTTTATACATATCAGCTTTATTTGTAGCAAATGTAGCTAATTTATATAACACAGGTAATTTTTATGGTGTTATACCTTTATTAGCATTTTATCCTAAATATATAATAACTACTATTGTATTAGCTATACTAATGTTATTAGGAGGATTTGTAGCAGTTAATTCTTCTAAAATTGAGAGAGAATCAGGATTTGGAATCTCTACAAAGAAGAAAAATAAAGGTTATGCTAGATGGGCTACATCTAGTGAATATAAAAAAGAATTAACAAAAGTAGATATTAAAGCAGATACATTACCTAAAGCTGGTGTACCAATGATAAGTGATGGTAGACATATGTGGGTTGATACTGGCGAAGATCATTATCTAATAGTTGGTGCTACTGGTTCAGGTAAAACTGTTATAGTAGCAAAACCTACAATAAAATTATTAGCAAAAGCTTCTGAATCTGTTATTGTAACAGACCCTAAAGGTGAACTTTATGAAGCTACTGCTAATATGTTAAAAGAAAAAGGTTATAATATAGTTTTATTGAATTTCCGTGATCCACAAAAAGGTAATTCATGGAATCCAATGGCATTACCATATAAATTATATAAAGAAGGAAACGTTGATAAAGCAATAGAATTACTAGATGACCTAGCTTTAAATATCCTATATGAAGAAAAAGCAGGAGGAAACGCTGACCCATTCTGGGAAAAAGCTGCTGCTGACTATTTTACAGGATTAGCCTTAGGTTTATTTGAAGATGCTACAGAAGAACAAATCAATTTAAATAGTTTGAATTTAATGTCTTCTTTAGGTGAAGAAAGATTTGGGGGACCAAATAATAATTATATTAAAGAATACTTTAATGGTAAAGATCCATCTAAACCTGCTTATGTAAATGCTTCTGGAGTAGTATATACTGCAGAAGATACAAAACAAGGTGTAATAGCAACATTTAAACAAAAAGTAAAACTATTTTCATCACGTGAAAATTTGTCAGAGATGCTAAGTTATAGCGATTTCGATATGAAAGAAATTGGAAAACAAAAAACAGCAGTATTTATGATTGTACAAGATGAAAAGAAGACCTTGCATCCTTTGGCCACAATATTTATTAAACAAGTATATGAAACATTAATAGATGTAGCTCAAGAATGTGGTGGACATTTACCATATAGAACTAATTTCATGTTGGATGAGTTTGCCAATATGCCACCATTAAAAGATGTTACAACAATGGTTACTGCTGCTAGAAGTAGACATATAAGATTCAATTTTATAATCCAAAACTATGCACAATTAACTCAGGTTTATGGTAAAGAAAATGCTGAAACAATTAAAGGTAACTGTAATACAATATACTTGATTAGTAGTGAATTAGCTGCTTTGGAAGAAATAAGTAAAATGTGTGGAGAAGTAAAATCAAAAGAAAAAGACAAAACTGCTTCAACACCTTTAGTTACAGTAAGTGATTTGCAAAGACTAAGCAAGTTCGAAATAATTGTTTTAAGAAGAAGATTGATGCCATTTAAAACAAGATTTAAAACAGATTTTGAAGTAGATTGGGGAAGAAAATACGAAAAAGCTACATACCCTAGTCATGAAAAAAGAGAAGTTAAATTATTTGATATAAGAGAATTTGTAAAGAATAAAAAACAGGAAAAAATGAATGATGCATTTGGTGGAGGAAATATGTCCAATCCATTTGCTGGAGGAGGATATCAATCACCATTTGGAGGCGGAGGTATGCCTAATCCATTCATGAGCGATATAGGATCAAAACCTACTACAAGTGAATCGGCATTTAATGTTGACGATTTAGTTAAAAGGATAGATGAAAAGATTGCTGAATTAGAGAAAGAAGAAGCAGAAGAAAAAGCACAAAATAATAATGACGTTGAAATTAAAGAATCAAGTAACGAAACTGAAGAACCTGAAGTTATCAATGAAGAAGTAGTTGATAATGAAGATAAAGCAAATATTAATGATATATCATTAGATAATAAAAAGACTGATGACAATTTCTTTGATGATTTCTTTTCAGATGACGAAGAATAAGGTATTACCTTATTTTTTTACATTATAATGTCAGTTATTAATTTATTGTAAACAAATATTAACAATGCTATAATATAGTTGTTTTAAGGAAGGTTTGTAGTAGATGAATAATGAAAAGATAGGAAAATTTATTTCTAAATTGAGAAAAGCAAAGAATTTAACTCAACAACAATTAGGAGATTTAGTTGGAGTAGGCGGAAAATCAGTATCTAAATGGGAACGTGGGATAAATATGCCTGATATTTCTATAATAAACGAAGTAAGTAAAATATTGGGTATTACATCCGATGAACTATTACAAGGTGAATTCAACAAAAATAGTGCCAATGAAGAATATTTAAAGAAAAAGAATCAACTTAGATATAGGTTATTATTAATTATATTAATAATATTTACATCTATATTTACAATATTATTAATATTTTATTTTAATGATAACACACATAAATATTGGATTAGTGGTAGTAATGAAGATTTTAGAATTGATGGCGCATTAGAATATAATAAAGAAGAATATACAATAAATATTAATGAAATATCTTGTAATTTAGAGGAATGCCGAGATTTATACATAAGTAATATACAATATTCTATTTTAATTAATAATGTAGTAGTATATATGAATAATAATGATGATCAAATAAGTGATTTACCTAATATTAATGAATATTTGTATAAAAGAACCATCAGAGTAAATGATAAATATAGAAATAGTGTAATATCATATAACGATATTGTTAAAGCTAAACAATTATATATTATAATTAATGGTTATGATAGCAATAATAATTTATTTGAATATAATATAAGTCTTGAAATAACTGACAAATAATTAAAATTCTACTTTAAGGCGATAAAACTCGCCTTTTTTCATGTTTGAAACGAGTGTATAAAAATATATTATTTTTTTGGAAAGGAGGTAATTATAAGTGAACAGAAAAAAATATTTACTATTATTAGTTGGAATGGTATTATGTTTACCTATTATCGTTAATGCAAGCGAAATAGAGAAGAGAGTATACTATATTAATGATAATAGTATTTCTATGACAGAGAGAGAATATAATAATCTTGTTAATTTAGGATTTAAAGATTTTGAAATTCAAAATATGGATGTAGAAACTTTTAATGCTAATAAAGACTATGATGATGCTCATTTAGAAGTAGAAGTACATCGCTATTATAGAACCGAATATAGTACTATAGATGGTTCAGTACTTAGTAATCAAGAAATTACTAAATATGAGTTTGAACATGCTAACTTAAATTGTCGTGGTGATGGTGAAAGCATGACATCATATAAAGATTTGGTTTCAACAATTACATATGTTAATCCTAATGCTAAAAGATATCGTGGTTCAATGACATGGTTAAATATACCTGTTACTAGAAGTTATGATATTATTGGTATAGGTTATACTGATGCCAATATTTATGTTGCTTCAAGCGTCCCAAGTTTATCAACGACTTATTGTACTAGTGCAAATAATTGTACAACAATAAATAGTGGATATGCATACCAAAAAACAAGTAGTGGTGCTGGTGCTTCATTTAAGTTACCAGAAGGAACTATTATATCATTATATACAACTTTTTATTATAACATAGGAAAAAATAGTGGTGTAGGTACAATTACATATTTAAGAATGGCTGCTGATTATGCACATGCTACATCAAATGTTACATCTAGCCAATCGCAACAATATGGCATTGGTTATGCTGGATTATATTTGAATGGTAGCATTATGAGCTATTATGATGCAATGGACCCTGCTGTAGCTACTTGGTCAGGTTCATGGTAGAATTTAAAGACTAAATATTTTGTTTTATAAACCCAACAACATATAAGACAAAATTATAGTGTTTAAACATTTCAATTAGAAATAAAATTAAAACTAGAATATATTTCAAACATTGAAAAGGAACTTATTAAAAGTTCCTTTTGTTTTGGTTTACATAATAAAATATAAATATAAAATTAATGTAAAATCTTTTCATAAAAATTATTAAATGTTATAATAAATCTATAATAAGACGGAGGAAGTAAAAAATGGATGAAAGTATGATTGAAGAAACGGTAGAATCTTTTGCAGGATCATTTTTAGGAGAAACATTTGGAATAATGGCAGGAGTATTAATGCAATTTCTTATAATCTTTTTGATAGTAGTATTAGTATTATACATTCTTATTGCTATATTCTTAAATAAATACAATAAGTTAGTATATGGAAAAGGAACAATTTTGGCTTTTCTTCCTATATGTAATGTTTATTTATTAGGAAAACTAACTGTTAATAAATCAGTAGGCTGGCTTTTAATATTAGTTCCACTTGTAACAGGAAGTACAACGATAACAATTAATGGAGAAGAAAGTACACACACATTATTACCACCAAGAATTAGTCAAATAATTTCTATTGTATATGGAGTAACTGTATTAATATTATTTGTGTATGGTATTATACAGTATATTCAGCTAAAAAGAACAGATAAGATTGTTGAAAATACAGATAATAAAAATAATAATCAATATCAATATGTCTATGAAGAACATCAAAATAATGCACAAACAATTCAAAACACAATGAATAATGAACCAGTTCAACAAAATAATGTTAATCAAAACAACAATAATAATCAACAAGAGATTAATCAACCAGTATTTAACAATAATCAAAATAATAATATCCAGCAATCTATGCAAAATAATCAGAATATGATGAATAATAATATAAACAATAATTTAAATAACAATTTTAATCAACAAAATATGAATGTTGGACAGAATATACAAAACCAAATGAATCAAAATATACAACAATAATTAATAAACAGCACTATCACTTCATATAATTCTATAGGTGAATTATATGAAGAAATTATTGCTGTTTTTATTGTGCACTATTATATTAGTAACTAAAGTAAATGCATCTAGAGATAGCGCATATGAGTATATATTAATGGATGAAACAACAGGTAGAGTACTTGAAGGAAAAAATATTCATAATCCTAAATTAATAGCTAGTATTACCAAAATAATGACTTGTATATTAGCTATTGAATCAGATAAAGTTAATGATATAGTAACTGTAGATGATACTATTTTGTCATCATATGGATCTGGTATTTATATTAAAGTAGGTGAAGAAATATCTTTAAAAGATTTATTATATGGATTAATGTTAAGAAGTGGTAATGATGCAGCTTTAATGATAGCTAAATATGTATCTGGTAGTGTAGAAGATTTTGTTAAATTAATGAATAAAAAAGCTCGTGAAATTGGTATGAAGAATACTATATTTGTTAATCCAAGTGGGTTAGATAATAATAAAAATGGTAATTATTCTACAGCTTATGATATGGCATTACTTACTAGATATGCTATGAAGAGTGAATTATATAGAAATATTGTTAAAACTAAAAGTTATACTGTCAAAACTAACTTAAAAACCTATGTTTGGAAAAATAAGAATAAACTACTTAATTATAATTATATAACTGGTGGTAAGACAGGATATACAGAACTTGCTAAGAGAACTTTAGTATCTACTGGTAGTAAAAATGGAATGAATTTTATCGTTGTTACTATCAAAGACTCTGATGATTGGAATACACATAAAATACTTTATGAAGAAGCTTTTAAGAAATATAAAAATTATTTAGTATTAGATAAGAATACTTATCAAGTAAAAAATGATGTTTATGATAATTTATATATAAAAGATACCATCTTTATTCCTTTAACTAAAGAAGAAAGTAAAAATCTAAAACTAAATATTAATATAGATAGAAAAGATAAATATAAGAATAATACTTTAGTAGGAAATAATGAAATAATACTTAATGATAAGATAATATATAATGTTCCTATATATGCTAGAAAGTATTCTAAGAAAAAGTGGTTTCATTGATAACATACTTATGGAGTATTCTTTTTATTATAGGAATAATATATAGTTTTATTACAAAAACTAATATTAGTAATATTATGTTATCATCTAGTCATGAATCAATAGATTTAATACTATCTATAATACCTGTTACATGTTTATGGTTAGGTATTATGAAGATAGCAGATGATAGTGGACTATTAAACAAAATAGCTAAATATTTATTTAAGTATTTAAAATATATTTTTCCTGAACTAAAGAATGATTATGAGGCATTATCTTATATAGCTATTAATATTATTATGAATATATTAGGACTTGGTAATGCAGCTACACCTTTTGGATTAAAAGCTATGACAGAACTTCAAAAGATTAATAAGAATAAAGATACTGCTTCAAGAAGTATGATTACATTTTTAATTATTAATACATCATCAGTAACAATAATACCTACGACAGTAATATCCTTAAGAATACTATATAATTCTATTAATCCTATGGAAATAATACCATATGTTATTATTACATCATCTTTATCTTGTTTAATAGGATTAATACTAGATAGAACACTTTATCTATGTACAAGGAGAAAATATGATATATCTATCTAGTTTAATAATACCTATATTTACTTTAATAGTAATAGTATATGCTTTATATAAAAAAGTAGATGTTTATTCTAGTTTTATATCTGGAGTAAAAGAAGGAATAGATATATCTTTTAAATTATTTCCTACCATATTTGCCATGTCATTATCTATATCTGTATTTATTAAAAGTAATATATTAAATGATTTAATATCTATACTTAATATAAATTTATTTCCTAAAGAAATATTACCTATGGCCATATTAAGATCATTTTCTGGATCTAGTTCATTACTTATATTAAATGATATTTTAAAAACATATGGTCCTGATTCTTTGATAGGTAAAATATCATCAGTAATACAGTCTAGTACAGATACTACTATTTATATATTAAGTACTTATTATACTTTAGTAGGTATTAAAAAGATAAGATATTCTTTAGTATTAGGACTATTATGTGATTTTATATGTGTAGTAATAAGTATTTTAATATTTAAAATATTATAATGAAAAAATGACCAAAAAGGTCATTTTATTCAAGGGTATTCTTATTCATATTATTTATACTATTGTTATTACTTTTACAATCTTTACAATTGTGAGTATTATTCATAGTATTAGATGAATGAGAATTTTTTGACTTTTTATTTTTAGCCATACTTTATCACCCAGTAATATTATTTGTAAAAAACATAAAAATATACTATTAAAAAAATTAATTTCATAGTATAATAACTTACTAAGGAAGTAATATTATGAATATAAAAACAAAATTCTTAATTGATCAGGAATGTATTAATATATTAAAAGAACAGTTACATTATGATAAAATAAAAGTACTTAGTTCAGAAATGCATAAAGATTATGAATTACATCCAGAAACTATTAAAGAATATATCTATAATCAAAAGATAACTATTAGATATCATTTATTAGTAGATACTGAAGAAATATATGTAACTATAGTAAAAAGAGGTATTCACTTTAATGGTGATTGTGATTTTAAAGAAATAACTATATTTAGAGATGATTTAGAAGTTTTATATTCTAACAGTGAAATTAATAATACTAAAAAAAAGAAAAGAAAATATAAAACTAGTAATTTTTAATAATATTTGATAAAATACTATATAGGATGTGATAAGATGCTTAAAATATTAAAACCATTATTTGATAATGAATATAAAGAATTAAAAAGATTTAATGCTATAGCAGAGAAAATAGATGCACTAGACTCTGAAATGTCTAAATTATCTGATAAAAAATTAGCTGCTAAAACTGATGAGTTTAAAAAAAGATTAGAGAATGGTGAAACAATTGAGGATGTTTTAGTCGAAGCTTTTGCAGTAATAAGAGAAGCTGCTTATAGAATAATTCATGAGAAAGCTTATTTTTGTCAGTTACTTGGAGGACTTGCTATTCACTATGGTAATATAGCAGAAATGAAAACTGGTGAAGGAAAAACATTAACTACTATATTTCCAGCATATGTAAATGCTTTAACAGGAAAAGGAGTTCATGTTGTAACAGTAAATGAATACCTAACACAAAGAAATGCTGAATGGATGGGACCAATATTTGAATTTTTAGGAATAAGTGTTGGTGTTAATTTGAGAGAAAAAAGTCCACAAGAAAAAAGAGAAGAATATAATAAAGATATTTTATATACTACTAATAATGAATTAGGGTTTGACTACTTAAGAGATAATATGGTTGTTACTAAAGAAAATAGAGTACAAAGACCATTAAATTATTGTATTATAGATGAAGTAGATAGTATTCTAA
>JAEEGL015057550.1_pt1 | contig 16533 bp, 12 predicted proteins | sample 9134231 | NCBI WGS metagenome assembly JAEEGL01 (sample SAMN16246548, study PRJNA631951) | gut metagenome | biome: gut microbiome; feature: rumen; material: fiber-attached | host: Bos | place: Iran: Karaj | collected 2018-10
CCGTCTCGCACACGCCGCGGGCTACGGAACCGTTGGGGGTCATGGTGTTGCGCAGGCGGTAGCCCACCATGGCGTTAAGGCAGGGATCATTTTCCCCGTCCAGGAAGCGGGCGGCCCTTTCATACGCCTCGTGGCCGTAAAAATCGTCCGCGTTTATGCACACGAAGCCGTCCGGCACCTCGTTTTCGGCGCATAGCGCCGCGTGGCCCGTGCCCCAGGGCTTGACCCGGCCTTCAGGCACGGTGAAGCCTTCGGGCAGGTAGCTTTCCGGGGTCTGGAAAGCGTATGCCACTTCTATAAACCTTTCCCAGCGGCCGCCGACGCCTTCGTGGAAGGCGTCAAGGCTTTCGGGTTTGATCACATAAACCACTTTTTCGAAGCCCGCCCGGCAGGCGTCGAACACGGAGTAGTCGATTATCATCTGGCCCAGGTCGTCCACGGGGGTGACCTGCTTGGCGCCTGCTTTTCCGCCGAAGCGGCTGCCCAGCCCCGCGGCCATTATTACCAGCGTTTTTTTCATTGGAACGCTCCTTGATATTGATAAGAATATTGTACCACAAAAAACCGGGCGAAAAGCTATGAAATTGTAAATAAGCTTGCCAGAGGCACAAGAATTTCATATAATTAATCTCATGATCAATCTCGGGCGGGAGGCGGAAACATGTTAGACAGAGAACTGGACAAATTCTGGGAAAACGACGAGAAGGCCCACAGGGACAACTGTTTTGCCGTAGAGAGCCAGATCGCCTTCGGTATAAGGATGAGCGACGAATGCGTGTTCTGGGAACTGGGCGAGGAAGGCGAACCCTGGGGCTACACTCCCCGGGAACGCCGGCTGGACCTGAACAGGCGCTACAACGATAAAGCGGAAAAGATAGTCGGCAGGCGGCTGCTTAAGGAAGAACTGCCCCCCGAGGACGCGGCTTTCCCGTACGTTAAGCGCATAGGAGAGGTGTTCGGCGGCACATACGCACTGGAAAACGGCACAGAGTGGCTGAAAGAGTGCATCGAAGACGAAAAACAACTGGAACAGACGCTGGACCGGGTGGAGAAACTGGACTTAAGGGAGTTCATGCTGCCTCCGAACTGGGAGAGCGAGAAGAAGCGCATATACGAAAAGTACGGTCTGCTGCCGCCCCGCATGCACTGGGTAAGGGGTCCGGTCACGCTGGCGTGCTCGCTGATGGGCACCACGGAATTCCTCTACTTCCTGGCAGATGAGGACGAGCTGGCGGAACGGTTCTCTTCCGTAATGACGGATGTGATCATTAAAATGGCGGAGATAATGGACGAGGAAGCGGGACGGACGGGCAAGGATGCCCGGGGGTTCGGTTTCGCGGACGATAACTGCTGCCTGCTGAGCCCCGCCCTGTACAAAAAGTTCGGCTATCCGGTGCTCAAAAAGGTGTTCGAGCACTTTTCGCCGGACGAAGGTGACGAGAGGTTCCAGCATTCCGACAGCGCCATGGGCCATCTGCTGCCCCTGCTGGGCCAGCTGAACCTGACCGGCGTCAACTTCGGGCCCACGGTGCTGGTGCCGGAGATAAGGCAGTACCTGCCCAAAGCCCGCATAGACGGCTGCATCGCCCCGTTCACCTTCATGCACAACGACGAAGAGCAGCTCACGTTCGAGACGCTCCGCGACATTGAAGCGGGCAAAAAGTACGGCGGCGTGAACATATGGACCGCGGGCTCCATCAACAACGGCTCCAGCTTAAAGAGCATGCGGCTGATGATGGATCTGGTCTGGGACAACCAGAGATGACGGGAGGCGCCAGGTGACCATATTCATTTGCGGGGATTCCACCGCAGCAAACTATCCGCCCGAACAGGCGCCCCAGACGGGCTGGGGACAGTTGCTGGGCGAGCTTACGGGCGGCGTCCCGGTGGTGAACTGCGCCATGGGCGGCAGATCCACCAAGAGCTTCATATCCGAAGGACGCCTGGTCGGCATCGAAAAGCAGTTAAGACCCGGCGACCTGATGCTCATACAGTTCGCGCACAACGACGAGAGCGACCTGGTGTGGCGGCATACGGACCCGTGGACGAGCTACATAAACAATCTGGCAATATTCGTGGACACCGCGCGGCTGTATAAAGCGGTGCCCGTGCTGATGACGCCTATATGCATGCGGCTTTGGCAGGACGGGCAGCTCGCGGAAAGCCACGGGGATTACATAAAAGCGGTGCATTATCTCGCGGAGCAAAGGAACGTGCCGCTTATAGACATGTACGGCAAGAGCCGGGAACTGGCGGAAAAACTCGGCGAAGAAGGGAGCAGGACACTGTTCATGCACCTGGAGAAAGGTGCGTATCCCGCCTTCCCGGAAGGCCGGGAGGACAACGCGCATACGCAGAGGGCGGGTGCGGCGGCGTTTGCCAGGATCGCCGCGGAAGAGCTTAAGCGCCTTAATCTTATACGGGAGAGCGTGCTATGATCTATGTGGTGGCCGCAGACGGCAGCGGCGACTTTACTTCCCTGCAGCAGGCGGTGGACGCGCTGCCCGTGTGTTCGGACACGCCGAACATACTCGTACTGCGCATGGGCGAGTACCATGAACGCGTGGTAGTCGACAAAAGCGACGTGCGCATAGTGGGCGAAGCCCGTGACAGGACGGTGATAACCGCTTCGGCGTGCGCAAAGGATCTTGACGGCGAAGGCAGGGAAAAGGGCACGTTCCTGTCCGCGACGGTGATAGTTACCGGCGACAGGGTGGAGATGGAGAACCTGACGATCCGCAACGACGCGGGGGACGGCAGGCAGGCGGGCCAGGCGGTAGCGCTGTACGCTGCGGGCGACAGGGGCGCATTCAGGAACATAAAGCTCATCGCCCACCAGGACACGCTGTTCTGCGGTCCGCTTATGGAGAAGGTCGTAAATGACATTCATGGCAGGCGCGGCAGGGCGCAGGTGGTGGAAAGCGTAGGCGACTGCCCACCCACTTTTGCCCGGGAATACTTTGAAAACTGTTATATCCGGGGAGACGTGGACTTCATTTTCGGCCCCTATCGCTGCTGGTTCGAAAGCTGCACGCTGTTCATGAACGCGCGGGGCGGCTGGTACACCGCAGCGAACACTCCCGAAACGCAGCCCCACGGTTTCGTGTTCAGCAACTGCCGCCTCACGGGCGAATGCGGCGAGGGTGAAGCGTATCTGGGGCGCCCCTGGCGCAAATATGCCCGCACCGCGTTTATTTCCTGCGATATGGACGAGCATGCGGCGCCTCAGGGTTTTGCGGACTGGAACGCGGAAAAGCCGGTCACCTGGCGGTATCAGGAGTACGGCACGACGGGCGCGCGCAGCGAGCTTTCGGCGCGGCATCCCTCGGAAAAGCGGCTCACCCGGGAAGAAGCCGGGCAGCTCACGCTTCCATCTGTCATAGGCGGCAGCGACAAGTGGCGGCCCGACAGGCGCGCAGCCACCGTGTTCCTTGCGGGAGATTCCATCTGTGCGGACAAGCCTGCTAACGAATACCCCATGCGGGGCTGGGGGCAGGAGATACAGGCGTTCCTTCCCGACGTATATGTGCAGAACGAGGCCAGGAACGGGCGCTCAAGCAAAAGCTTTATCGCCGAGAAGCGGCTCTCTTTCATAGAGCTGTGCCTGCGTCCCGGCGATGCGCTGCTCATAGCTTTTTCCCACAATGACGAGAAGGCGGACGCCGAAAGGCACACCGACGCCCGCGTGACCTTCCCGGAATACCTGAACATGTTCATAGACGCGGCGATCAGGCAGGGTGCGCTGCCCGTGCTGCTCACGCCCATGCCCCGCAGGCGGTTCGGGGAGGACGGAAGACTGATACCCACCCACGGTGAGTATCCCGATGCCATACGCACGCTGGCGCTGCAAAGGGGAGTCAAGCTCATAGACCTGGAACGCATGGCGGCGCCTCTGCTGGAAGCGGAGGGCGCCGAAGCGTCCAAAACATGGTACTGCCACGCGCCGAAGGGGCACTTTAACTACCCGGACGGCGTGGCGGACAATTCACATTTAAGCCAGACAGGCGCCGCCCGTGTGGCGGAAATGATCGCTGAAGCGCTCAAGGAGGACCGGATATGGTGACCGAGTTTGTAAACGATTCTGCCCGCAAGTTCGCCGACAGCCTGATGAAGCGCTGCGGACTGCTCACCGCCCGCTGGAGCTACGATTATTCCGTGGTGTGGCGCGGCATGGAGGCGCTGTACGCCCTGACGGGGGACAAAAAGTACTACGACTACATCTACGACGCCGTGGATACGTTCATCTCCCCCGAAGGAGAGATAATGGACTATAAACTTGAAAGCTACAACCTGGACCTGCTGTGCATAGGCAAGGAGCTCATATACCTGTACAAGCGCACGGGGGAGGAGCGCTTCCTAAAAGCCGCAAAACTCTTAAGGAGCCAGCTGGACGACCAGCCCCGCACCAAGGCGGGGGGTTTCTGGCACAAGAAAATATACCAGAACCAGATGTGGCTGGACGGGCAGCATATGTGCGTGCCGTTCTACCTGATGTACGAACTGGAGTTCGGGCACGACGCGGACGCCATAGACGACGCCGCCATGCAGCTGATACTCGCCTATGAGAAGACCTACGACCCCGCCACGGGCCTCAACCGTCACGCCTGGAACGAGGACAGACTGCAGCCCTGGGCGGACAGGGAGACGGGTCTCGCGCCTCACGCCTGGGGCAGGGCCATGGGCTGGTACATGGTAGCGCTGGCGGACAGCCTGGAACTGCTGCCGAAGGACAGCAAATACTATCCCCGCGTGCTGGAGATCTTCAACAAAGTCAGCGAAAAACTGCTCTCCATACGCTGCGACGGCGTGTGGTACCAGGTGCTGGACTGCCCGGACAGGCGCGGCAATTATCTGGAGTCCTCCGCCAGCTGCCTTATCACCTGCGCCATACTGAAAGGCGCGCGGCTGGGGCTGCTGCCGGAAGGATATGGAAAAGAGGCGCAGTACAGCTTCAGGCAGGTGCAGCTGAACTTCCTTGGGCAGATGGACGACGGTGAGTTTTTCATCGCCAAGTGCTGCAAGGTGGCAGGTCTGGGCAACACGCCCTACCGGGACGGTTCCTTCGATTACTACATGAGCGAGGACATAATCCGCAACGACCTTAAGGCCGCGGGCGGTTTCCTGCAGGCGGCAGTTGAGTACGAACTGGCGGCAAAATAGGGAGGCAGGCATGAAGCTTTTATATGTGAGCGCGGTGAGCGCGGCACTTTTGATCGACGAAAAGGGCGATTATTATTCAAGGGAGGCGTACACGCTTTACGTGAACGGAAGCCCCGTCAGCGGCGAGACCAGCGTTATCAGCCTGTACGGGCTTGATCCGGACACTGAGTACGAGGTCAGATGCAGCGCGGAAACGCTGTCTTTCCGCACCAAAGACGAGTACTGCTGCCTGAACGTGCGGGATTTCGGCGCGAAGGGCGACGGGGAGACCGACGACACTCCCGCTATACAGGCCGCCATATGCGCGTGTCCCGAAAACGGCAGGGTGCTGATCCCGGAGGGCAGCTACCACGTGCTGCCCCTGTTCCTTAAAAGCTGCATCACCCTGGAGATCGCAAAAGACGCCCAGCTGCTTTTGTGCACCGATATGAACGCCTTCCCCGTGCTGCCCGGAAGGGCGGACGCGAAAAACGCACACGGCGAATATATAATCGGCGGCTGGGAGGGCGAAGCCCACGTAAGCCGCGCCTCCGCGATAAACGGGTTTGGTCTTAAGAACGTGAACATCATAGGCGAAGGCACCGTGAACGGGCGGGGCGGCGAAGCGGGCTGGTGGCTAAACCCCAAGACGGGCGACAAACCTGCGCGCCCGAGGATGCTGTACTTAAGGGACTGCGAGCACGTTACCGTGCAGGGCGTGCACTTTATCAATTCTCCCTCCTGGAACCTGCATCCCTGCTTCAGCCGCGACCTGTCCTTCATAAGCGTCAGGGTCACCGCGCCCAGGAAAAGCCCCAACACGGACGGCTTCGATCCGGAAAGCTGCTCGGGCGTAAAGGTGCTGGGCACGCGCTTTTCCACCGGCGACGACTGCATCGCCATCAAGTCCGGCAAGATGTACATGGGAAAAGAGTATAAGACCCCCTGCGAAGACATAGAGATCGCGTACTGCCTGATGCTGGACGGTCACGGCGGCGTGACCGTGGGCAGCGAGATGAGCGGCGGCGTAAAACACGTGCGGGTACACAGCTGCCTTATGGAGGGCAACGACAGGGGCCTGCGCATAAAGACCCGCCGGGGCCGCGGCAAGTGGGGCGTGATAGACGACATAGAGTTCACGGACGTGAAAATGGTCCGCGTAAAAGCGCCTCTCACCGTGAACGCCATGTATTTCTGCGACGCGGACGGCAAGGGGCCCTACGTACAGAGCCGGGAAAAGCAGCCCGTGGACGAGGGAACGCCCACCATCGGCAGCGTGACCTTCGAGCGCGTGACGACGACCGACTGCCAGGCGTGCTGCGCGTATATGCTGGGGCTGCCGGAGAACCCCGCCCGGGAGCTCAGACTCAAGGACTGCGTTTTCGCCATGGACGCACACGCCGAGCCCATGAGCCCCGTCATGGCCTGCGGCGTAGAGCCCAGCGTCAGAAAGGGCATTTATGCCCGCTTTGTCGACAAAGTCACCTTGGAAAACGTGAGCATGACGGGCGTGGAAGGGGACGAAGTGACGGTCGAGGACGTGGGAGAGCTTATAAGACGTTAGGAGTTTTCGGCTATTGTGTTTTAACTGCCTTCGTGGTAGAATATAGCAAATCTGACCACGGAGGCGGTTTTTTATGGACGTGAGCACAGCGGCGCGCAAAAAGCACATGCTGGCGTTTGAGACCGCCGTAAGGAACTGCATCAGGCCCGGCAAACGGGGCCAAAGGCGGGAAGTGAACATCTCCGAGGCGGACGCGCAGGAGCTGTATAATTTCTATTATAAGCATGTGGCGCAGGACAGGGACCGGGCGTTCACGGCCATAGGCGTCGCCAGCCGCAGGGCTGCCGCGAAAAGCGCCGCGTCCAGCGTGTTCGTGTTCGTGGCCATGCTCACGCTGCTGGTGACCTTCATTTTCAAGAGCGTGTGGGCGACACTGCTGGTGCTGCTGGTATCCGCGCTGGTCATATACCTTCTGTGGGCCAGGCGGCGGGTGGCCCAGAAGATCTGGGCGAACCGGAAGGGGTTCGGGCGCGGCACCGAAGAGGCGCTGGAAAAGATGTGCATGATACTGGCACTCAGCCCCCTGCGCAGCGCGAAGCTGCCCATCGCCGGGGGTCTTGCCGCCGCGGCAGCCGTATGCGCCTATAAATTCATAAGTACTTTGATCGGAGGTTGAAATGGACAAAGGCAGCGTCAGGATAATCGGGTTTTCCCAAAACGGCGTGGCGGTGAGCGCGCTGGGGGGCAGGATCTCCACCGGCAAGGGCACGGCGCTTGAGATGTTCGCCCTGTGCGGAAACAGGGAAAAGGACCTTAAACTGGTCAAAAAAGTGCTGTCCAGCGGCCACAACACCATAATCGAGCACGCATACTTCACCCTGGCGTTCAACGACGTGAGCGTGATGACCGAGCAGGCGATGATCGAACACCGCCTGGCTGCCTACACGGTCAAGTCCAGACGTTACGTGGACTTCGCCGGCGCGGGTTACGTGACGCCGGAAGGACTGAGCGAAGAAAAACTGAGCCTGTACCGGGAAAACATGGACGGGCTGTTCAGGGCGTATTCGGACTTGTGCGCCCTTGGCATACCGGTGGAAGACGCCAGGTTCGTTTTGCCTTACTGTTTCAGGAGCAATTTCATAATGAGCCTGAACGCCCGGGAGCTGTCCAAGGTGGTCTTTGACATGACCGCGGGACGCTTGAGCGGCTATGACGAGATAAAGCGCCTGGGGGAGATGCTCAAGGCGCAGCTGGACGAAGTGTTCCCCGGCGTGGCGCTGGCGTACAAGGACCCGGGCAAGTGCGATCCGGCTCTGCCCGAAATAGACGAAATACCCGATCCCGCGCCCGTAAAGGGCGAGGCGGAGGTCACCGGCGCGCCTGCGCAGCCGGAAAATCTGCTCAAAGCCGCGCTTGCGGCGGCAGGCAGGCCGGAAATGAGCCTTAAGGAGCTGGTCAAGGACGAGCGCCCGAGGGAGCTGGAACTGCTCAACTACACCTTCCGCTTTTCCGCGATCTCGCTGGCGGGGCTCACGCATCTGACCCGCCACAGGATGCAGACGCTCATCGTGCGGCCCGTAGCCTGCGCGCTTCTGACCAACACGTACATCGTGCCGGAAAGCGTGAAGAAGGACCCGGAGGCGCTCAGGATCTACGAAAACGCGTTCAAAGCCAACACTCTGGCGGCGCGGAAGTTCGTTTCGGACCCGCAGGTGATCAGCTATTTCGCCCTAGCGGGCAACACATTGAGCGTGCTGTTCGGCATGAACGCCCGGGAGCTCAAGCACTACCTGCGCTTAAGGACCTGCGCCCGCGCCCAGTGGGAGATACGGGAGCTGTCCAGGGAGATGCTGTGCTGCCTTATGGAAGGGTTCAGGCCCCTGTTCAGATATTACGGTCCCAGCTGCGCCATACTGGGGCACTGCCCGGAGGGAAGGCTCTCATGCGGCAAACCTGTGAAGATCGAGGAATAAGCTATGTCTAAACCTGTTATAGGCGTGACCTGCGCCAAGTATTCGGACGGAATACGCGTAAACCGCAATATACAAAGGATCGTCGAGGAAATGGGCGGCGAAGTGCGCCCGCTCAGCTGGGAGACTCTGAGATTATACGAGCTGCTGGGCGAAGTGCTGCAGATAGACGGCTACATTTTTCCCGGCGGAGGCGACCTTAAGCCGTCATTCTACGGCCAGGACAAGCTGCCCGAGTGCGGCGAGCCCAGCATAAAGCGGGACGAAATGGAAATGAACCTGTTTCCCCTGCTGATGCAGCGCAGCCTGCCCATACTGGGCATCTGCCGGGGCTGCCAGATGATAAACGCGGGCTTCGGGGGCACGCTGGTCCAGGACCTGCCCTCCCAGAGGGGCTTTATCCACCGCCAGCCCACGGAGGCAGGCTACTTCCACACCGTGACCATCGCCGGGGGCACGCGCCTGCTCGCTGCCGTGGGCCAGGCGGAAATACAGGTAAACAGCCTGCACCACCAGGCGGTGGACGAACTGGCGGAGGGTTTCCGCGTGAGCGCGCTGGCGCCCGACGGCACGGTGGAGGGCATAGAGTGCATCGACCGCTCGCGCTTCATAGTGGGCGTGCAGTGGCACCCGGAAATGCTGGACGACGAGCCCTCGAAAGCGATATTCGCCGCGTTCATGGGCGCGGTGGCGTTAAAGCAAGGCAATTGCCACTAAACATAATGGGGAGGAAAGGCTATGAAGAACTTTGTAACCGGCGCGCAGCTGTATTCCGTAAGGAAACTGATGCAGGATAAGCAGTCAATCGACGACACCTTCGCGGCCATAAGCGCCATGGGCTATACCACCTGCCAGCTGAGCGGCCAGAACAGGGCCATAGAGCCGGAGTTTTATGCCGACATGCTGAAAAAGCACGGCTTACAGTGTGTGGTGACCCACAACTCCATGCAGGACTTCGACGAGGGGCTGGACGACCTTATCCGCCGCCATCACATCTGGAACTGCCGTTACGCGGGCATAGGCGGCCTGCCGGGAGAGTATAAGACCAGCTGGGAAGGCTACCGCGATTTCGCCCTCAAGATGAACGGCATAGCGAAGAAGCTGAAGGACGAAGGCATCACCTTCGTGTACCACAACCACATGTTCGAGTTCAACCGCTTCCCAGACGGGCACATGGGCATGGACGTGCTGTACGATTACCTGGGCGACAACGCCCAGTTCGAGCTGGACACCTTCTGGGTGCAGGCGGGCGGCGCGAACCCCGTCAGCTGGATAAGGAAAGTCAACGGCCGCATGGACGTCATGCACTTTAAGGACATGATGGGCAACGCCTCCTTCGGCACCTTCTCCGTGATGGTGCCCGTGGGCTGCGGCAACCTGAAGTGGCAGGAGATCAAAAAAGCCTGCGAGGAGACGGGCGTATTGTACGCCGAAGTCGAGCAGGACAACGCGTCCGACATGGAGGATCCCCTGGGCCAGATGAGCATCTCCGCCGAAAACCTGAAGAAGATGGGCTTTAAGCTGTGAGCTTCACCGAAACGGATGCGAAATACATGCGCCTCGCTTTAAGCGAGGCGCAAGCTGCCCTTAAAGCGGGGGAGATCCCCGTGGGCTGCGTGATAGTGAAGGACGGACAGGTCATCGCTTCCGCCCGCAACCGGGTGCAGCAGACGGGAGATGTGACTGCCCACGCCGAAATGCTGGTGATAAGGCAGGCGGGCAGGTACGCGCTAAGGGGCGCAGTGATGTACGTTACGCTGGAGCCCTGTCCCATGTGCGCGGGCGCGATCGCCTTATGCGGCATAAGCCGCCTCGTGTACGCGGCGAAGGATGAGCGGTACGGCTGCTGCGGCAGCGTGTACAGGATACCCGAGGACCCCGCGTTCCCGAATTTCTGCTTTTGCGACGGCGGAATTATGGAGGACGAAAGCCGGGCGCTACTAAATGAGGCGTTCAGGGGCATAAGGGGCGAAAGCGCGGACTGACCCCGCGCGGGCGGGATCGGTATCGATACAGGCGGCACGAATGCCGCCTGTTTTTTGCAGCTTCGGGACCGAGCCGCGGCCCGATTTGGCGGGAAAGTGTTCAAAAACTGCATATGCAGGCAAAAAACGCATAAAACAGCTCAAAGATGCAGTTTTTTCATGCAAACATTGCATAAGTTTGTGTTATTATTTGCGTTCTAACCTTGACAGGCTTTTTGTACAGCTATATAATAATAAAATAGCAGTTTTGACTGTGATTACTATAGGAGGGTATATCCATGAAGAAATTGTTAGCCATCGTGTTAGCGCTCGTCATGGCTCTGGGCATGGTCTCCGCCTTCGCGGAAGAGTCTGCCTGGGACGGCGCTTACATGGACGAGGACGACTTCAAGGCCTATATCGAATATGACCTGGATGTCGCCTATAACGCAATTGCCGAGCAGCTGGGTGAGGAACACCTCGCCGCTGTGGACGCCGCCATTGAGGCCGGCAAGGCTGCAATCGAAGAAGCGGGCACTGTCGCCGAGGTAGAGGCCGCTTACGATGCAGCGTTTGCTGCCGTGCTGGCTGCGGTACCCACCGCTGACGGTCTGTACAGCTACAAGAAGCTCTCCAATGCCGAGAGGACCGAGATCCTGGGCATCCTGGAGCGCTATGCCGTGAGCACCGGCATCACCGGCGTGTCTCTGTTTGAGAACGGCGGATACAGCATGTACAACCCCCGCGTGACCCTGGGCACCGAGAACTACATCGTCGGTTACGGCTTCGGCATCCTGGCCGAAGGCGCCATCACCGCCGATCTGGAGTACGAGACCAATCCTGATTGGGTCCGCTACTACCACATTTACGAGACCAGCGATCCCGGCACTCTGAACTACCTGAACGATCAGGGTTCTCAGGTCGGCGACCTGTACGGCTATCAGGGCGCTTCCTTCTACACCAACTTCATGAACGAGACCAAGGACGGCTATGACTGGGTGCCCGAGCTGGCCAAGGAAAAGCCCGTTGCGGTCAACGATGAGGACGGCGACGGCATGGCCAGCACCTGGAGATTCGAGATCCGCACCGGCGAAGCCGACGGCCTCGTATACACCACCGGTTCCAAGCTGGAGAGCCGCCAGGCCTTCAACGGCCGCCCCGTAGCCTTGGAAGACTACGAGTATGCCTTCCAGCTGCTGCTCACCCAGGCCAACAATCTGTACCGCGGCACCGAGCTCGCCAACATGAAGAGCGGCGCCATCGCGGGTGCCAAGGACTTCTACAATGCCACCGCCGAAGGCTTTAACGCCGAAGCGTGGGAGAATGTCGGCATCAAGGCCTATGAGGAAGACGGCAAGAACTACTTCGAAGTGACCTTCACCGAGGAGCAGACCCAGTTCTACTGCATGTACTACATCGCTTCTTCCCTGTACATGCCCGTTCCCCAGGAGTTCGTTGAACTGACCACCGTTAAGAATTACCTCGGTTACAACGAGGATTCCACCGAGACTCCCGCCGACAACGCTCTGACCGTTGGCGCGTACTTCGTGGAGACTTACGACCAGGATCAGCAGATCGTGTACAAGAAGAACCCCAACTACGTGTTCGCCGATACCAAGTACTCCATCCCCGGCATCCATGTGAAGATTCTCACCGCGGCTGCCAACGACACCGAAGCCGCTCTGAACGAGTTCCTGGCAGAGCATATTGACGCTGTCGGCATTCCCCAGGCTCACCTGGACGAGTACCGCAACGACCCCAGGACCCGTTCCACCACCGGTACCTCCAACTTCAAGCTCAACGTCAACGCCTGCGATTACGACACCTGGACCTACCTGTTCGGCACCGACGGCGTCGTAGCCCAGAACGCTGAAGAAGATTACTGGGATCTCAAGCCCGCTGTTGGCAACCATCACTTCATCCAGGCGCTGTCCTACTCCATCGACCGCCTGACCTTCGCCAACGCCCGCGGCAGCATCCCCTCTGTGGACTACCTGGCTTCCAACTACATGTCTGACCCCGAGAACGGTCTGTCCTACTCCGTGACCGAGGCCCACAAGAAGGCCGTTGAGACCCTGCTCGAGGACACCGACGGCTACGGCTACAGCCTGGAGCTGGCCCGCGACTACTTCCGTCTGGCCATGACCGAGCTGGAAGCTGAAGGCGCTTACACCCCCGGCACCGCCGAAGAACCCACCGTTGTCAACATCGAGATCGCGTGGATGTACCCCACTCATGAGGAGCAGTACCACAACGAGATCAAGAACTTCATCGAGACCGCTTTCAACGACGAGTCCGTGACCGGCGGCAAGTATCAGCTCTCCGTCAACTTCTGGGTAGGCAACGCCTGGAGCGATGTTTACTACAACAAGATGATGGTCGGCCAGTTCGACATCGGCTTCGGCTCCATCAGCGGCAACAGCCTGGATCCCATCGGATTCGTGTCCGTGCTGTCCTCCGATCAGGACATCTCCGGTTCCTTCACCCTGAACTGGGGCGTGGACACCAACGATCCCGACGCGTATCCCATCGTTTATGACGACATGCGCTGGAGCTTTGACGCTCTGTACAACGCCGTCAACTCTCAGGTCATCGCTTCTGCCGGCCAGAACAAGCCGCAGCTGACCTTCGTGTACGAGCCCATCGTGAAGAACGAGGACGAGACCTACACAGGTTCCTTCACCATCGCTTCCACCCTGCCCGAGATCACCGCTGTTACCGTGACCGATATAGAGTGCTGCAACTACGAGCGCTACTACAACGGCGACGGCCAGTATGATGAGGCTCCCGTAGAGTTCGAGGTCGAGGACAAGGGCAACGGCGTGCTGGTCGTGACCTTCACCGTTCCCGCTGAACTCGCCGCCGATTACGCTACCGGCAGCGGCACCAGCGCCGAACCCGCGGGCGACACCGGATTCGACATCTACTATGATCTCGAGTTCAACGGCTCCGTATCTGCCGGCCAGTATTACTCCGTGACCGACAACTTCGAGGTTCCCGAAGTAGCCGAGGCTCCCGCCGAAGCCGAAGAGGCTCCCGCCGAAGCCGAGACCGCGGCCTAATACACCAAACTTATCAAGGGCGGCGCGGGCGCAGTCCCGCACCGCCTTTCCCGCAGTGAAGGGGGCTTTATGCCCCTTCGCTGTGCGGTTACTGACGCGGAGCGGAAGTGTTGCCCGATGCGCCAGTCAGGAAGCTCTGACCGTTGATTATTTGCCCCGGATATGCTGCCTTGCGAAGGCGTTTTTTTGCTGTCCGGGAGAAAAGCGATTTTATACGGATCATTCTTCCATAAACCTATGAAAGGGTGATTTCCATGGGGAAATACGTACTTAAGCGAGTGGTGTTGGCCTTCGTTACGGCGTTCATCATTCTTTCCCTCACGTTTATTCTGGTAAAGCTGCTGCCCTTCGAGCGGCCCATAGGCGGCGATCAGCAGCAGATAGCTTACTTTGACAAGCAGTATAATCTGGGTTATGTCTATCGGTTCAAACTCATCAAGGATGCGCCGATCGTAAGCGAATACAACGCCATGTACGGCGAATACCTGTACAGGTCTCCCATAGAGAGGGGTTCCTGCTTTTATTACTATAAGGTCCCCGTTCTGGAGCAGTACGGCTCCTGGATCAAAAACGTGGTGACCAAATGGGATTGGGGCTATTCCAAGAGCTTCCAGCCCAACGTATCGGCTTCGGTCATCATAATGAGCCGGATCTGGTACTCAATGAGATTGAATATATTCTCGGTCATATTCTCGGTGCCGCTGGGACTTCTGCTGGGAATATGGGCTGCGCTTAAAAAGAACACCCTGACGGATCATTCCATTTCCACCATGGTGATGATCTTTATAAGCGTGCCGAGTTTCGTGCTTATATGTTTTGTGCTCAGGATCTTTGCCTATGACCTGGGCTGGCTGCCTTCCAGCTGGCCGGCGGACACGGCATCGACCTGGACGAAAATCAAAGGTTATATAATCCCCGTGTTCTGCCTTTCCTTCTCTTCCGTTTGCTACTACTGCCGCTTTGTGCGTGCGGAGCTGTGCGAAGTAATGGAGAGCGAATACCTGCTGCTCGCCCGCACCAAGGGCCTTACCCGCAGGCAGGCGATAGTGCGCCATGCGCTCAAAAACGCCATGGTGCCCATCTTCCCCAGCATACTGGCGGAGTTCATCGGCATGATCGGCGGCAGCATGATACTTGAAAACCTGTACGGCATCCCCGGCATAGGCAAGCTGTTCATATTGTCTCTTAACTATAAGGACTACGATATACTGTTCGTGGACATGGCCATATTCACCACCATCTCGCTTTTGGCGGGCGTGGTGCTGGATCTGAGCTACGGCTTTATTGATCCCAGGATCAGAATGGGGGCGAAGAAGTGATGGAAAAAGAGAACAGATTCAACCCCGATTCATTTAAGCTGGTGCAGTCCAACACCCGCATAATGGACAAAAAGCTGGAAAGCAGGCCTACCACTTTTGCCAAGGACGCGTTCAGGCGTTTCTGCAAGAACAAATCCTCCGTTATCGCCGCGATCATCCTTGCGATCCTCATTTTGCTGACGATAGTGGTGCCCGTGGTTTCCCCCTATAACATCACCAACGTCAACACCACGGAGAAGTTCCTGGCGCCCAAGCTGTTCGAAAGCGGCACGGGTTTCTGGGACGGAACCCGCAAGAGCGAGCGCGTGGTGTACGACAGGGCGAACGGCGTGCCCGCTGTGAGCGACAAATACTCCATCGCATCGCTGCAGGCATCCCTGGTGAGCATAAGCGTCGATCCCGAGCCCACCCTGATAGACGCCGCCAACATCTACGGCAGCAACGGCTTCGTTATGATGGCCACCGACGCCGCCGTGGACGGCAAGGACGTGTACATGATGTCCAAGGACATCAGCTTCACTGCCGCGGGCGGCTACCGCCTGAAGATCAAACTGGACGCCGAGGACGACGTGCAGGGCAGCCGTCTTGGCGAGTACAGGGTGTTTTTAAAGAGCAAAGACGGCACCGAGATCATCGTAAGGGACTTTTCGAGCGACTATTCCGAGATAGATTTCGACATCAGCAAGGCGCTGAGAGACGCGGGCAAGACTGCCCTCAATGCGCAGGTGGTGTTCGACCTTAAGTCTTCCGCCGACGCGTTCAGGTATATACTGGTCGAGAGCGTCGAGCTGACGACCGAGTCCGGCAAAAACGCCGAGCAGCTCAAAGCTGTGAGCTTTACCGATGCTACCCAGATGGTAGTGCTGGCGGACAAGAACGCCGACGGCTACTGGGCGTGCTCCGGCCGCAAAGGCGTGCACAACAGCGTTATCTACTACTGCGACTACGTCATCGACACATATGAACTGGTGTACGGCAACGCCGACCTGGTGACCTACTCCGCCACCGAGCTCAAGCGCTGGGTAGACGCGGGCTGGTGCGAATATGACGAGAAGGCCGGCCCGGAGAGCTTTAAGCGCCTGACCGACGACTGCCCCATCGACGAAGTGGTGGAGCAGAGCGTGAACAGCCGCACCAAGAAGCTGAACTCCATAACGGGCAGAGGCTACAACTTCCGCAAGATGGGTTACAAGTCCATGCCCAAGTTCCTGCTGGGCACCGACGCTTCGGGTTTCGACCTGTTCAAGCGTGCATTCGCGGGTCTCAGGACCAGCCTGATACTGGGCCTGTGCACGGCGGCGTTCTGCTTCGCGTTCGGCCTGGTCTGGGGCGCGGTCAGCGGTTACTTCGGCGGCAATGTCGACCTGTTCATGGAGCGCTTCTGCGATATACTGGGCGGCATTCCGTGGATAGTCATGATGACGCTGTTCATACTGCACCTGGGCAACAACTTCTTCACCTTCTTCCTGGCGCTGTGTATGACGGGCTGGATGGGCACTGCCCACCGCACCAGAACGCAGTTCTACAGGTTCAAGGGCAGGGAGTACGTGCTGGCCAGCCGCACGCTGGGTTCCA
>JAEEGL015283290.1_pt1 | contig 16533 bp, 10 predicted proteins | sample 9134231 | NCBI WGS metagenome assembly JAEEGL01 (sample SAMN16246548, study PRJNA631951) | gut metagenome | biome: gut microbiome; feature: rumen; material: fiber-attached | host: Bos | place: Iran: Karaj | collected 2018-10
GATACTTTAACAGTTGCAATGTAACTCCCAAAGTTCTGATCTGTAAAAACAGCATGGAGTTTCAGCGGAATGGATTCTCCTTTTCCTAACTGACATGAACGTGTCTCGCTAACATCCATCATATCAGCATCCTTTCCATCGATACCTGCCCATTTCAAATGCGAGTAGTCTTCAGATGAAATAGTCACCGTCACTGGTTGGACACTACTTGAGTAATTGCTGATTACAGGTTCATCAGGAACACACTGATAATATGTATAAGTAATACCGCCGCCTATATTCGTTGTTACCTTTTCTGCATCAAATGTTAAAATGGCATTTTCTTCTACTTCCATATTATTGTTAGTGATGGAAAGTGGAGATTTGTTTAATTCATTTTCAACTTCCCATATAAGTCTTGGATAGGTTGCTCCTTCTTCTATTGTCCATACATTCTCCATATCCCAACCCATACCTTCATACATACTGCGACTTTTCAGCAAAATATCACCAACGCCCATACCATTCAACTTACTATCTGTCGCATAATTACAATTACCTTTAATATTTAACACCGTTTGATTGTAAGCCCTGTTAGCATTAACTGATGTTGGATCGCTAAGACAATTGCTACTACCTCCAGCTATTCTTCCAATATTGCAGAGTGATGTTGTAGATGTTATTGAATCGCAAATTGCGACATTACTATTTACAGATATGTATCCACCGATACTTCCACCTATGCCTCCAACACATAGAATACCAGTATCTTTGCAATACACTTGTCCTTCAAATAAATTATTTATAAGAGTTCCTGTCGAAGAGAGGCCTACTCTACCCACAATACCTCCAGCGTAGGCATGGCTACCTTCAGACTTTATTTTGTTTACGTACACCCTATTGTTATAAATGAACCGACCTTCATAACCAGCAACGGAACCTTCATGTTTAGCAACTAAACCGCCAAGATACTGTGTGCCACGTAGGCAGCCAACTACTGAGCAACACTGTCTTTGGCGTGTTGATACCTGCCTTGGCCAAAAGCTGACTGCATTTCAGCTTGTCGCCGGTTGTCTTTAGTTGTCTGCTATTAATCATGCAGATTGTACCCAAGGATTCCAACTGATCCAGAATCTGACAGTGGTAGTTGATTTCATTGTTCGCTACCAGTCCTATGTATAGGCAGAAGGCCACGTCAGGACGTTCTACGTATTGTCCAGCCCGCCAAATCTTTCCGTTGCCGTAAGGGTCTATTTCAATGGCCAGTTCAAAGATGCTTACTATTTCAAACCACTCAGGTAATATATCCAGTGAGCTTGTAATGTCTAATTTTGCTTTTTTATCTATTGTTGACTGGAGATCTTTGCTATAGTCTGTTAATACCCAACACTTCATTATTAAACCTTTTTTAGTTCTTAGCTTTTTTCTTAATGCCATTGCGCTTCAGCAAAGCGTCTATCGTGGGTTCACTGCCTCGGAAGTTCTTGTATAGTGTCATGGGATGCTGTGTGCCTCCCTTGCTCAGAATCTCGTCACGGAAGCGCTGGGCTGTCTTCTGGTCAAAAATTCCGTGTTTTTTGAATACGCTGAAGGCATCGGCATCCAACACCTCTGCCCATTTATAGCTGTAGTAGCCGGCAGCATAGCCACCTGCCATGATGTGCGAGAACTGTACGGTCATGCAGGTGTCTGCCAGTTGCTCACCTAAGATAGCTTTCTTCCATGCCTCCTTTTCGAAGGGGATGATGTCATCCTTGAATTCGTCCTTTTTAGTATAAAAGGCCATATCGAGCAGTCCAAGACTGACCTGACGCAGACAAGCTGTTGCAGCCATGAAGTTGCGGCTTTTGACAATACGGCTGATGAGTTCATCGGGTAGGGGCTCACCCGTCTGGTAATGGAAGGCGAAGGTACGCAGGAATTCTTTCTCTATGGAATAGTTCTCCATAAACTGCGAGGGCAACTCCACAAAGTCCCACCACACATTCGTGCCGCTGAGCGACTCAAAACGGGTGTTGGCAAACATGCCGTGCAACGAATGTCCAAACTCATGCAGGAAGGTTTCCACCTCGCCCAGCGTCAGCAGGGCGGGCTTTTCTTCAGTAGGCTTTGTCAGGTTCATTACTACGCTGACGTGCGGACGCACATTCTCCTTGATGACGTATTCTTTCTTACCTCTTACCTCTAATCTTTCGCCTCTAAAGCACTGACCCTGGTATTCGGTCATCCAGGCACCACCTTGCTTGCCCTTGCGGGGATGGAAGTCGGCATAGAATACCGCAAGGAACGAGCCGTCCTTGTCGAACACCTCGTAAGCCTTAACATCAGGATGATAAACGGGAATGTCCTGATTCTCCTTAAACGTGATGCCATACAGACGGTTGGCCAGCCCAAAAATACCTTTGATGACGTTCTTCAGTTCAAAGTAGGGACGTAGCATCTCGGCATCCAGGTTGTACTTCTTCATCTGCAATTTGTGCGAGTAGAATCCTGAGTCCCAAGGTTTCATCTTATCCACATCTTTGTGAGCCAGCTTGCGCAGTTCGTCGCGTTCCTTGATGGCAGCAGGCTTGTAGGCATCAATCAAGTCGTCCAGCAGACGATAAACGTTGCGGGCACTCGAAGCCATGCGGCGTTTCAGCACATAGTCGGCGTATGTCTTATAGCCCAACAACTGGGCAATTTCACGACGCAGGTTGATGAGCCGCTTACAGATTTCGAGGTTATTCTCGGCATTCTGATGTGTACAGATGGTGTTACGTGCCATATACATCTGTTTGCGGAGTTCCCGCTGTGTCGAGTAAGTCATAAAGGGCGAGTACGACGGCATGTCGAGAGTAAATACCCAACCCTGTTTGCCTTGCTCCTTAGCTGTCAATGCAGCAGCTTCACGAGCAGTCTCGGGCAGTCCGTCCAATTGAGCCTCGTCAGTAATGTCAAGCGAAAAAGCTTTCTGCTCCTTCAGAAGGTTCTGTGAAAACTGTAGCGAGAGCATCGATGCCTCCTCAGTCAGTTGGCGCAGACGTTCCTTGCCAGTCTCGTCCAACAGGGCTCCACTACGTACAAAACCCTCGTAGCAGTTGTCGAGAAGCATTTTTTCTTCTGGTGTCAGCTTGCGATGGTGCAGGTGGACGTAGCGGATGCGCTCAAACAGCCGTGGGTTCAGTCGAATGTCGTTGGCGTGTTGTGTCAGTATGGGTTGTATTTTCTGTGCCAGCGCATCCATCTCGTCGTTGGTCTCAGCACTCAGCAGATTAAAGAACACAGTCGATACCCTCGACAGCAGGTCGTAATAGCCTTCGTCTTCCTCCGTATTGATAATGGTATTGTCGAAGGTGGGCTTCTCTGGATTGTTAATCGTTTTTTCTATTTGTTGGTTATCTCTTCGGATGCCCTCCATAAAGGCTTCCTCAAAATGTTCCAAACGAATACGGTCAAAGGGGGGCGTGTCGTGCGGTGTCCCGTAAGATTCGAAAAATGGATTCATGTTCTCACTCATACTAACGCTTTTTATTTTAGCATGCAAAGATAGTGCAATTCGGACGAATCACAAAATTAATTCGAGTTTTTTATTTCTTGTTAGTCTACTTTTTCGAAGATATTGTCGAAAAACCATTGCCATTTCAAGATTATTCCTTATATTTGCACTCAAATTTAATTCACTAACTAACGTATAAATAGAATCACTATGAACTGCAGAACTATTTTCACAGCTCTCTTGCTGCTTCTGACGACAGGAACTTGGGCCCAGTCGCCACAATCTATTGTTTGTAATTCCGATGGCACGGTGACGTTCAAGTACAAGAACGATCAGGCCAAGGAGGTGATGGTCGATGTCCAGTTTGCGGGCCGGAAACCGATGACGAAGCAAGCTGACGGTATATGGACGGTAACGCTCGGCCCAGTGGCCAAGGATATGTACCCCTATTGTTTCATCGTCGACGGTGTGAGCGTGATGGATCCTGAGAATCCGCAGTATTTCCCCAACGAGGGCTTTAAGAACTGCCTGCTTGAAATACCAGGCAACGGCACCCTGCCGCATGATATCCGAGACGTGCCGCATGGCTCGGTAGAGTATGTTCACTATTATTCGAAGGCTATAGGTGCCACGAATAATGCCGTAGTCTATCTGCCACCCAGCTACCGTACTGACTTCCAGCGGCAGTATCCTGTGTTCTACCTGATTAGTGGTACAACGGACACAGAGGAGGTTTATTATAAAGTAGGTCGTGTCAATTACATCCTCGACAATCTGCTGGCTGACCATCGTACGAAGGAAATGATAGTGGTGATGCCGTATGGCAATCCGATGAAACTCAGTACGGGTAAAGGTGCTCCCGCAGACAATAATGGCCAGCCTGCGACGCGTTTCGGTGGTGACCCCTTCAGTCGCGACCTTATTGGTGACTTGATGCCCTTCATTGAGAAAAACTATCGTACCATGAACAATCGAGACAGCCGTGCTATCGGTGGGTTTTCGCGCGGAGGCAATCAGGCACTATATAATGGTCTGACCAATCTCGACAAGTTTGCCTATCTCTGCTCCTACAGCTCGTTTACATCGACCGATATCCCCGATGTCTACGACAATGCCGCTGAGACGAATAAGAAAATTCGCCTGTTCTGGCTTGGCGTTGGTACAGATGATTTCCTATATGGAAACGCTCGCGACTATATGGAGTTCCTCGACCAGAAAGGTATCCGTAACGTCAAGGAATTTACCACCGACAAGTATGGTCACACGTGGATGAATGCAAAATATTTCCTTGCCCAGACCCTTCCTCTGCTGTTCAATAAGAAAAAGTCGGCTGAGGCTATGGCTAATGCCCAGCCAGCACCCTCCAAGACAGGTCTGGAACAGCAGTTTACACCGGGGGTTATGGCTCGTCTCTTCCCCAAGCCCATCCTTTCCCCTGAATATTCTCAGGACAGCATCATTTTCCGCATGAAAGCTCCTGATGCTCAGAACGTGGAACTGGGGTGTGAGATCCTGCCTGATAATCTGGCAATGACCAAGGATGCCGACGGCATTTGGTCTGTGACCATGACTGATTTTGCCACCGAGACTTTCAAGTATTGTTTCATCGTGGACGGTACACGTGTGGCCGACCCGCAGAACATGTTGCTCTCGCCTGACCGTGGATTCAAGTATAGTATTGCTGACAACCCCTATGGTCCCTTCAGCTTTGCCTTGATGGGCGATATCCCTCATGGTCGCACAAATTACGACCTTAGCCGTCAGGAAGCTTGGTATATGTCACCCACGACTGGTCAGCCCTCTATGCCTGTCATGATACAATTGGTGCCTGGCGAGAATGATACTATGGAGAGTTGGTTTAAGGTAGGCGGTGCTGATGCTATTGCCGACCGACTGCTGGCTGATGGCAAAACCAAGCCATGCATCCTCACTACGAGCAATCTCGAATTCATGCAACAGGGAGGCATGCGGATGCCTGGCTTCCAGACAAGAGTATTGCGCGCTGACGACTATCCCACGTGGTCACAGCGTCGACGCGCATTACTTCGTTTGCTCATTAAGATTGGTAAGGAACCCGCTCCGTCATTCCCGGGCTTTGGTGGTGCTCCTGGCGGCGGCTTCGGCGGCGGCTTCGGCGGTGGAGGCTTCGGTGGCGGCTTCGGAGGCGGTGATGGCTTCTAATCCGTCCTGCCGTTAGGTCTAATCCTCTCGGCTCCGGCGCAATTCTTCTACGAATTCGCTAATCTTACGTAGTTCGCGCGGAATGCGAATACTCTGCGGGCAGTGTGGTTCACATTGCCCGCAACTTATACAGTGGTCGGCCTGACGCATGCGTGGCACGGCCCGGTCGAGTCCAATCAGATAGTTACGGCGCAACTTGGCGTATTCTGTATCCACAATCTCACGTGGTAACGTGCCTTCATTCTTACATTTATTATAGTGTACAAAGATGGCTGGAATGTCGATGCCGTAAGGACATGGCATGCAGTACTTGCAGTCGTTGCACGGAATATTTTCGAGCCCCACGATGCGGTCGGCTACTTTCTTGTGAAGGTACTCCTGCTCCTGTTCGCTTAATGATATGAGGGGACAATACGACAGCAGATTGTCTTTCAAATGTTCCATATACGTCATGCCGCTCAGCACCGTCAGTACGCCTTCAGGTGTACCAGCATAGCGGAATGCCCACGATGCCACGCTACGTTCTGGTGCATGGCTCTTCAGCTCTGCGGCCAGATACTGCGGCAGGTTGGCCAGTCGGCCTCCCAACAGCGGCTCCATCACAACAACAGGGATGCCCTTCTTCTGCAATTCGGCATACAGATAGCTGGCATCTACGTTGTTCTTGCTAATCTCGTTGGCATAGTCCCAGTCCAGATAGTTTAGCTCAATCTGCACAAAGTCCCAGTGATACTTGTCGTGTAAGGCAAGAATCTCGTCGAACACCTCCTGCTTGCCGTGGAACGAGAAGCCGAGGTTACAGACGCGGCCAGCCTCGCGCTCTTTCATCAGATAGTCCATCATGCCATTCTCCACGTAGCGTTTCTCGAATTCAAACATAGCGCCACCGACGGCATGCAGTAGATAATAGTCGATATAGTCGGTCTGCAATTGTTTCAGCGAGTTTTTGTACATGGCTACGCTGGCCTCATGACTCTGCGTATCGGGGTGGAAATTCGACAGCTTGGTGGCGATGAATACATCCTTGCGGTTGTGCCTCTTTAGGGCGATTCCCGTGCATTCCTCCGACTTACCCTGACAGTAGACGGGGCTGGTATCGAAATAGTTCACGCCATGCTCGATGGCATAGTCCACCTGACGGTTAATCATCTCCTGGTCAAAATCGTCCTTATTCTCAGTCTTCGACGGCAGACGCATCATGCCGTAGCCAAGGATGGATACTTTGTTCTGGTTATTGGGATTCACTCGGTAGGTCATCTTGCCCACGGGCGGCTCCACCTGTTGCTTGTATTCCTCAACGGCCTTGCTTTCCGTCTTCGACTTGCAACCAGTCATCACAGCGGCTGTGGCAACAGCACCACAGCCCGTCAGTTTCAAGAAATTTCGCCTTGTTATATCTTTCATAATTTTCAATTTTCAATTCTCAATTGATTACACTTCCTTATGCACTTCGTGTCCCTCAACATAGATAGCGCTGTGCGGACGTGCCGGACACAGATACTCACAGGCTCCGCAACCAATACAACGGGCTTCATTGACAGCGGGAACGTAGGGTGACTCCTCGTTGTCAGGATCACTGGGCACCATCTCGATAGCACCTGTCGGACAGTGGTTCGCACAGTTGCCACACTCCACGCCGTCGGTCAGCACCACGCAGTTCTTCTTGATCCATACGGCATGGCCAATCTGTGTCGAAGCCTTGTCTTCTGGCGTTATACGAATAATGGCACCTGCCGGACAAACCTGTGAACAACGGTTACACTCAGGACGGCAGTAGCCGTGCTCGTACGACATCACGGGCGTCATCAAGTTCATCAAGTCTGTTGAAGGACGTAGCACCTCATTTGGACACTCTGATATACACAACTGACAACCTGTGCAGTGTCGGGCAAGATGCCAGTGAGACAGTGAACCTGGAGGGGACAATGGCGTTTGACGTTTAGGTGCCACTTTGTCCTGTATCTCGGCCAACCCACCATCCATCATTTTTTCTTTCTGCTGCGCAATGGCTGCTGTTGTCAGCATAGCCGATGCCAAGAGGAACGAGCGACGACCAGACCCATCCCCGGCCCCTCCCTGTTTAGGGAGGGGGGACATGGCCTTTCTACTCCCCTCCCTAAAAAGGGAGGGGCTGTGTGAGAGTCTTAGCGCTCCAAACTTACAACTCTCAATACAGTCGCCACAGACCACACAGCGGCTGTAGTCCACCGAGTGCGTCTTGAAGTTGATACAAGCAGCCTTACAGTTCTTCGTACACAGTGAGCAGTTGCGACACTTCTCTGTGTCGAAGTGAATCTTCAGGAATGAGAAACGGCTGAAAAAACTAAGGATTGTACCCACAGGACAGATCGAGTTACAGTACGTTCGTCCGTTGTGCCAAGCCAGCACAGCCAGTACTACCAATGTTACTGCGCTGATAATGAGACTTGGCATTGCCCGAAGCCAAATGTTCGTGTGATAGAATGCATAGCTGTCGTAGTGTTCTGCGATGGATGCCAGCACATTGTTGCCAGCCTGCCATACAGGCTGAAGCAGATTCGTGGCAATGCGTCCGAAGGCAGAGTAGGGGGCCAGCAGCTGTACAATGCTGCCGATACCCAACATCCAACACCCAATACCTATCACCAGTACTGTGTACCGCAACCACTTCACTTCCTTTGAATACGTGTAGCGGTTTTTCTTGGCCTTCTTGCCTAACCATCCGAAAATGTCCTGCATGATGCCTAACGGACAGATGACCGAACAATAGATACGCCCGAAGACGAGCGTCAGCAGAACGAGGCCGATAATCACCGCAACGTTCAGTGCCAATATTGCTTCCAACAGTTGTAGTTTCGGCATCCACGTGAACCAATGGTGTGCCGTCCCCGTAAAATCTAAAAACAGCCACGTAATGCCGATAAACATCACGGCGGCCAATGTAATCCTAATTTTCCTTAGCATAAAGTCTTAGCTTGGTTTTAGTATGTCTTTTTTATTTTATATTTTATCTTTTTAGCGAAGCGCAGTAAAACGCACTATCTGTATGCTCAGTTCATAGAGCAGATAGATGGGCAATGCAACCACGAAGAGTGTAAAAACATCTGTTGTCGGCGTGATGATGGCTGCTACGACGAGGATGGCTACGATGGCATGTCGGCGGTATTCGCTCATCATGTGGTTAGTAATCAGCCCCATGCGTCCTAACAGTCCGCAAACCACAGGCAGTTCGAACACCACGCCCATCACTAAGCTCATGCCTAACAGCGTATCGACATACGATTGCAATGTCAGCATATTAGCAACATCGGGCGACACCTGATATGTGCCTAAGAACCTGACCGTTAGCGGAAACACCACAAAATAGTTCACCAGCGTACCAACAAGAAACATCACGTATGCCGCTCCCACTATCCATATGGCATAGCGCCGCTCGTTCTGGTAGAGTCCTGGCGATACGAAGCGGAACAGTTCATATAACATATAAGGTGATGCCACCAATAGACCCGCATAGATGGCTGTCCGCATGTGAATCATAAACTGCTCCGTCAGACCCGTATTCATCAACTGAATCGAAAATGGCTCCACACTTAACAGCCTGTACGTCACGAAGTCACTACTTCGAGGAGCCAGCACAACTCTGAACAACTCATCCTTCAAACAAAATGCAGCCACAGCGAAAACCACTATCGCCACACCCATCCGTATTAGCGACGAGCGCAACACGTCCAGATGGTCCCAAAAGGTAAGCTGGTCAGTTTTCACTTCTTACTTCTTCATCCGTCAATTCCTTGACTTCCTTTATTTCTTTCACTTCGTCATCTACCTCTTTTATGCCATCCTTGAAGCTCTTGACACCTTTGCCCAAGCCTTTCATCAGTTCTGGAATTTTTTTGCCGCCGAACAGCAACAGCACAATGAGAGCAATGACGATGATTTCTGACATGCCTAATCCAAACATATTCTAATTTGTTTTTGGGTTATAATTTTTGCAAAGATACGAATAAGTGAGTAAAATACCAATAAAAAAGCCGTTTTTTTTGTATTTTCAAGCGAAAGTATCCTCGACGAGGTCAAAATTACATATTTTGTAATTCATAATTCATATTTATTTTTTACCTTTGCAACCCAATGACAATATTAAACTATGGAGTACGAATTAATTCTACGAGTCTTTATTGCCGCCTTGCTTGGCGGACTTATCGGTCTTGAACGTGAATACCGTGCTAAGGAGGCTGGTTTCCGCACCCATTTCCTCGTTGCCTTGGGTTCGGCATTGTTCATGATAGTATCGGCCTATGGCTTCAGCGGGGTTCAGATGGACGGGATGACCTCACGCTGGGATGTCAGCCGTGTGGCTGCTCAGGTGGTCAGCGGTATCGGTTTCATTGGCGCCGGTACCATCATCTTCCGTAAGCAGGAGAATATGGTCAGCGGTCTGACTACGGCTGCAGGTCTATGGGTTGTCGCTGCCATCGGTCTGGCCTGTGGTGGTGGCATGTATATCTTGGCTACCGCCTGCACTTTCTTAGTGCTGTTCGGCCTCGAAGCCTTCAACTTCTTCCTGCGCAAGCTCGACAAGCATCGTCGGGAGTAAGCAAAGGTAACCTCATTCTTATTGCCGTAAATGACGACATTACGGCTCACTATGAACGAGCCGTAACCTCGTGCCCCACGGCATTACGGCTCGTCCTTGATGGCATTACGGCTCGTCCTTGCGAATGAAAAACCTAATATGTCATCCGCCTAACCAACCGCACCTACTACTTTGAGTATTGCAACAGTACGCGCCTTATCCCACCTGCCTTGCAGGAGGACATCCGCAACCTGTTCCGCGAAAACGGTTGGATGGGTGACGTGACGTTCGACGGTTATATAGAGGACTGCGATTGGTAAATGAATTGAACATAAAAACGGGAAATCAGCAACTTTATGCAATGGCATCAACACCTTCGCGGAGCAGACGAATGACATCATCGGCGGAAATCTGAGCGTACATATCTGCATCTTGAAGAAGGGCGTCTGCCATAGAACGCTTATTCTGATGCAGACGTATAATTTTCTCTTCAATGGTGCCTGTAGCAATGAGGCGGTAGACGGTGACTGGTCGCTCCTGACCAATGCGGTGGGCACGGTCGCTGGCCTGGTCTTCAATAGCAGGATTCCACCAAGGGTCAAGGTGTACCACGTAGTCGGCTGCTGTCAGGTTGAGTCCCAGTCCACCAGCTTTCAGACTAATAAGGAATAGCGGTTCATCGCCCGTCTGGAACTGGCGTACCAATCGGTTGCGTTCTGAGGGGGTGGTGCTTCCGTCAAGATAGAGATAAGGCGTATCCTGTTTTTCAAGAGCCTCACGTATGAGTGCCAGATGGCTGGTGAACTGACTGAACACAAGAGCGCGGTGTCCGCTTTGCCGCAGTTCTTCTACAAGGCGAAGGAAGGCTGCGGTCTTACTCGACGGTATCTGTAGTTTATCGTTGATGAGACGGGGGTGGCAAGCTGCCTGACGCAGACGTGTAATCTCGGCCAGTGTCTGTAGTGCACTTTTCGAACCTTCTTCCAGATTGGCAATGGCCTGTTGGCGCAGGTTGTCGTAGAGTGCCTGTTCTTCATTGCTTAACTCCACTCTGAGGGTGATTTCCGTTTTCTCTGGCAGCTCGTTGAGCACATCATCCTTTGTGCGTCGCAGTAGGAAGGGAGATATCAGTCGGCGCAAGAGCCACTGACGCTCTTGGTCATGTTCTCGTTCAATGGGTATGATAAACCTATCGGTAAATTGCTGAAAACTGCCGAAGAGGCCAGGATTGGCGAACTGGAAGAGATTCCATATCTCGCTCAGATGATTCTGCAAAGGAGTACCTGTCAGCATCAGCCGGAAGTCAGCCTGCAGTTGCATGGCTGCCTTTGATGTCTGCGTGTCGCGGTTCTTGATGGTATGGGCCTCGTCGAGTACTACGGTACACCACGAGCGCTGACAGAGCAACTCTCCCTCTGTGACCAGCAGACCGTATGTGCTGAGTACCACATCACCCGCATCGGCATCGTTGATTAACTGCCCACGGTCAGTACCTTGCTGGTTGAGTATCTTGACAGTCAGGGCAGGTGCGAAGCGGCTCAGTTCTGCCTGCCAGTTGTGTAATAGCGAGGTAGGCATCAGCACCAGCGACGGTCCTTGGCTGGCTCGCGACTGCATCAGTGTTATGGCCTGGAGCGTCTTGCCAAGTCCCATGTCATCGACCAAACAGGCACCTGCGCCCCAATAAGCCAGCCGACTCATCCACTCATAGCCCTCAACCTGATAAGGACGAAGCTCAGCATGAATGTTGGTGGGCACTTTAAACGACATGAAAGCCGATTCTTTGATACGGCTTATCAGCTGTCGGAAGGGCTCGTCGGCCTTCATCTTCACACCAAGTTCTTCCAGACCTTCCAGTTGGAAACCATTCATGGTCGCCAGTTTGAGTTGCTTGCCACGGCCTATGAGCATCTTGTCGATGGCTTCCAATTGTCGGCGAAGCTGTTCGCTGAGGGCGACATATTCGTCATCGCTCAGACGAATAAAGTTACCCTCTGCTTCTCTCAGCCGTTCTAACAACTCTGCCATCTTCAGTTTCTCTTTGTCACCGATAGTGACATCGCCCTCTATTTCGAACCACTGTCCGGCAGAGCTGATCTTCAGTCGCAGTTTATCGGGAGTAATTGTCGGACGGGTCACACGCATCTTCACACCCTGTGGCCACTCCACAAAGGCAACATCCTGCGCTCCTCGCAGTGCGTCTAACAGCTGTAGACACTGTTCGGTATCTATCTGCCAATGGTTCTCATCGGTCTCTCCGTAGGCAAAGGGCTGCATCAGTTTTCTGACAGCCTTCAGATTCTGTCGCTCCGTTTCCAGATTGCGCTCTGTCTGTAGCCGTTCGCCATCGATCTTCGTGCTTACAATCTCCACGCCATGACCTGGTTGCTGGTATGGTGGATGACTGCCAAATGGTTTGACTGCCAGTGAGATACTGAACAGTTGGTCTTGCGTTGGTGCTATCTGAACAGCTATCAGTGATGAGGCATCAATACGCTTCAGGTCAGTGGAATTCTTCAGCAGCGGACTCATCACGGTGAACGAGCCGCTTAAGTTCTGTAGCAGTTGGGTGAGCTGTGGTTTACTCTCTTTGGGAAATACTCCCACATCGTTCAATAGCGAAAGAGTCTGTTTCTGCTTGGCATTGACGCGAATAATAGTAACCTGACGGTCACCCTCGGTGGTGAGACAGATACCTGAGGAGTCAATGTTGTTCAACTGCACGTTAGACCGGACCTCATAGCCTTTTGCACAAGTTTGCACGGTGAGCAGCAATGACTCCTCTGTAATCTCAATCCGCTGGCCAGTAAATTCATCGAACACATTCTGACAACCTGTGAGTGCTGCAATGACACCGATGCCTGCCAACTCATAACTCACCTGACCATACCAGCCGTAGCTGTAGGTTTTCACCATACGGGCCACCCGCCTGTCCTGTTCCGTCATGTAGCTGCTTCGGCTGTTCTCAAACGAACTAAGGGCTATGTTGCGGCCTTTGCTCCAAGTGATGCCTCCGTCTTTCGACTTCTGCAGCTTGGGCTGAACATTCTTATTGCGGAGGTTTACCATGTAGGCCACCCGCTCCACTTCCAGCGACGGTTGCCGCTCTGTTCTGTTGCCTGGTGTCGGTGATGGCCGGTTCAGTTTCAGCAGTTCCTCCATCGTTCGTTCCCACTCGGCCTTTCGCCTTATCTTGGGCAGCAGCGAGGTGCTGATTCCTGTATCCTTCTGAAGTTGCTCCGCAGTGGATTGCAGCTCATCGTAGTCGAAACTGTAGAGCAGCCGGAGGTAGTCCGAGTTTTCGTGGATGATATATTCTACGGCAACGGAAACTTCCGGAGTCTCTTTCTGCTGTATCTGATAGTGTCGTATGAAGAGTGTTGAGAGTCGCCAGCACATCTTGTCGTAGCAGTTCTGGAGCGGGTTCTGCTCGTAGTATTTCTCAGCATCGCCAACCACATAGTGGTGAAGCACCAGCCGTAGGATATAGCAACTGTCTGTGGCAGCAGCTTTCCGGCTCTTCAACAGTGTTTCGGCTTTTTTACGCAGGCCGTTGACAGCCCGTCCTGTTGGCGGGGCAGTGATACTGAGACCTAATGCTACGCCGTATGCAAAGTTGGTAAGTGCTTCTTCGAAGAAATCGGTCTCGCTTTCCTTGAGCAGAGCTTGTAGTAGTTCAAGGGCTCCAGCCGTATCTCCTTCGTGCAGTTTCTGCAGAGCCAAGAGTTTTCGATGATACTCTCCCTCAGGTTCCATCTTGCCCATCAGTTCCGATAGTCTGCCAGTCTGCAAGAACTCCACATTATATAGATATGCATCGTACATCAGACAGCGCCGTTTTTCACCAATGAGCTGGTTGTCAAAGAATAGCTGCCTGATTAACCCCACGTCTTTTACAGGCGACAGTTTCATCCACTCATACACATAGTCACTGTAGTAAATCTCCTGAAGCACGCTTCCAGGCAAGTGTTTTGTGAATACCAAACAGTCTGCACGCTGCGAAAGGCTGGACAAAATGAGTTCCACACCAGGCGTCTGTGATGTTAGTATCGGCCAAGGCACTCGCTTCAAGTCTTCTTCGAACGGTTGCCCGTGCATGGCACAGCAGAACGCTTTCAGGAAGTATTGCATATAAGCAGACACCACCTGTCCGCAGTCCCTGCTCTTCTCGAACAATATTTCAAGATCTTTGGGAGTGACAGTCTGCATCACATCAGCCCAACGAGCTGGATTAATGCACACCTTATTATAATAACTGTTTCTTCGGGGTAACGCGCCCAACACCAGCTTTTCGTCAATCCACGTGCGGGCCGTACTCTCGATAGGCGTAACGTGCAGCATATACGCCTCGTAAAGTTTCCTCAGGCTTCTGTAGTCGTATTCTATCAGTGTGCAGGCCAGTGTCTGCAACACGCTATGATTTAAAATATGGTTTCTCTTCTCCATTTTTCTTTATTGTAGGGCTAATAGTCATATTCGCTGATCTCCTCTCTGAATGCTGGCTTGCCCTGGTTTTCACGTAGTATCTGATTAGCAAGTGCACGAGCCTTCTGTTTGCCTTCCTCGCACGACTGACTCAGAAAGTGCAATCCATTTGCTATCTGCCTGTAGCGGTCGCGGTCTCTTGCACCGCGAGAGTCTTGCAGAATGGTCTCTGCGAAAACTTTCACCATCTCCTGTCGCTGTTCGGCGGTCAGGTGGCGTGCATATTCGCTGAAGAAGTACAGGCGTTCGCCTCCACTGTTGCTATATGGACCATAATGGTAGTATCCGCTTTTGTCTGACAATTTCTGCAGATACAAGTACATGCGGTCATAAAGTTTTTCCTCTTCGTAGAGTTGGAAAACGATGCTGCTGCTGGCATTGCCCTTCTTGCCTTCGCTCAGCATCTTGTCGCGAACTGCCGGCCAACCGTCAGCACCGTCGAAGGTCTCGCGGCAGATGCGGTAGAACTCCTTCTTGTCGTCTTGTGTAACATTGCCGTATGCATATAGCCACTGGGTGGAGTTCCTCACTGCTTCCAGATCGCCCGAACGCTGCCCTAATTCAAGAAGACGTTCATACCAAGGCTGGATATTAAATCGGTTGTTACTCCTTCCTATTCGTTCCATGCAGAAAGCTTTGGCTTCGTCGAAGCGGGAGTCATCTGTCAGTTGCTCAAATCGAAGAGCACCGATGTCGTCAAGATACAGATACTGGTCGATGACTTTCTCCGCCTCATCGTTACGCCCCAGTTGGCGTAGTAGCCTGACCTTCCACTTCAGGTAGTAGGCTTGGTCTGAGTCGTATTTTGCAGCCTTTATATTCTTGTCAATATCCTTCAGCTGATCTTCTGGCGATAGTAGCTTCTGTTTCAGCGTGTTGACAACTTTGCCGATGCCACAGTTCAGATAGGTTCTGTAGGTGTCGCTTCTTGCCAGAGCCTCTAAGCGCTGCAGATAGTTCAACTTGGTATTGTGAGCCACCTGCTTGCTGTTTTGCAGCACATCGCTGACGATGGACAGAGCCTCTTCGTTGCCGAAATTGCTGTTGCTGTAGTTATACTCTTCATAAACGCAGTCGTCCTCGAACTCTTGGTCAAGCACTTCTAACAATAGCATTGCCCCTTCAACTGCCGTCTTTTCATCTTGCTGTTGCCGCAGATAATTGAGCTGTTTCAGTAACCGCTTGATGTCCCTGCGGATTGTTGTCCAGTCGAGCGAAGGACCATAGCGACGCCGACCACCCTTCTTCTTGTGGAGGAAGCAGTCCTTGACCATCTTCTCATAGTCCACAGTGTCCTCTGTAGGAAGGAACTTCTCAATAATCGCCTTGGCAAAGGCCTGATCCTTAGCGGCATAGCTTTTGGCAAACTTCAACAACTGCTTGTCGTCAATCATTGTGAGTGTCCGCTTCAATAGCTCTTTTGTGTCCTTATCCATTTATTCATTGTTTAATCTGTTCTACCAATAAGTCGTGTCGCAAATATGATGCAAAATTACCCCAAAAATCCGAAATACGCAAGAATTAAAACAAAATTTAACAATAAGAAAAAGTGGCGTAACCACTTGGATTACACCACTTTCTTATGATTTTCTTATCGTTGCTTATCGTGGATTATTTAACCTCCTCAAAATCAGCATCCTGAATGTTGTCGTCCTTTGGAGCGCCTTGCTGCTGGCCACCGGCCTGCTGGTTGTAGAAGGGGCCCTGCTGATCGGCTCCGGGCTGAGGACCAGCCTGGGCACCTTGAGCACCCTGATACATCTGCTGTGAAGCGGGCTGCCAAGCGGCATTGAGGGCGTTGATGGCATTATCAATAGCGGTGCTAGCACCACTCGTATGTGCATCCGTCAGCTGC
>JAEEGL012293724.1_pt1 | contig 16532 bp, 13 predicted proteins | sample 9134231 | NCBI WGS metagenome assembly JAEEGL01 (sample SAMN16246548, study PRJNA631951) | gut metagenome | biome: gut microbiome; feature: rumen; material: fiber-attached | host: Bos | place: Iran: Karaj | collected 2018-10
GAAGCCGCCCTCGGTCTTACCGCGGTTGAAGCTTCAAACGTTTTCTCCAAGAACTTGATTATCAAGCGCGATTTCGATATCGAAACCATCGTCGACGAAAAGAAAAACCTCATCCGCAAGAACGGTTTGCTCGAATTCTATCAGTCAGATCTCAAACTGCGCGACATCGGCGGCCTCGAAATCCTCAAGGCATGGCTCAAAACGCGTAACCTCGCCTTCAGTTCAAAGGCCCGTGAATTCGGTCTGCCGCTGCCAAAAGGTATCCTTTTGCTCGGTTTGCCTGGATGCGGTAAATCTCTGACCGCAAAATCCGTCGGCGCACTCTGGAAAATGCCGCTCCTCAGACTCGATGTCGGTAAGGTCTTCAGCAGCCTCGTCGGTTCATCCGAAGAGAATATGCGTAAAGCCATCGCCACCGCAGAAGCCGTCGCACCCTGCATCCTCTGGATGGATGAGTTGGAAAAAGGTTTCTCCGGCACCAAATCTTCGGGATCCACGGACGGTGGTACCGGCGCACGTGTTTTCGGTTCGTTCATTACATGGTTGCAGGAAAAAACAAGCCCCGTCTTCGTTATCGCAACCGCAAATGATGTCTCGATGCTGCCGCCCGAACTCCTCCGTAAAGGCCGTTTCGATGAAATCTTCTTCGTCGATCTTCCGAGCCCAACCGAGCGTAAATCCATCATCGAAATTCACATCATCAAGAAGAATCGTAAAGTCGCCGATTTCGATATCCCCCGCATCGTTGCTGCAACTCAGGGATTCTCCGGATCCGAAATCGAACAGGCTATCGTTTCGGCATTGTTCGATGCCTACGAAGCCAAACGCGATATCGATACAGACAGCGTCGTTCGCAGCTGCAACGAAATCATTCCGCTCTCCTATCAGATGAAAGAACGTATCGATTACATGCGTGATTGGGCTAAGAGTCGTGCACGCCGTGCTTCACTCGACGAAGAAGGCGCCGATACCGAGAATAAACAAATCCGCCACCTCGAAATGTAATCAAAGGAAGGTATTATGAGCCACTTTTCAACAGTCGAAACAAAAATGAACGATCTGCAGTGCATCCTCGAAGCACTCAACGATCTGGGCTACGAGTACACACAGGCCGAAGAAGGCGTCAATGTCCGAGGCTATAATCAGCAGCTCGAAAAAGCCGATATCTCCATCAAAATCAGCGGCAAATACGATGTCGGTATCCGCGTCGGCGTCAATGGCTGCGAGCTCCTCGCCGATTGGTGGGGCGTCGAAGCCACGCGCGGTATCACGGAACAGCAGTTCGTCAATCAGGTACAGCAAAGATACGCTTATCACAAGGTTCTCAAAGAGGTTAAAAAGAAAGGCTATACCCTCGATATGGAAGAAACCAAAAATGATAACGTCATTACTTTAACGGTGAGAAAATGGCAGTAAAACAGGAAATCGAGTTTACCATCAATCCAGATGGTTCCGTCGGCATCGCCGTCAAAGGCGCCAAAGGTAAAAAATGTACCGAAATCACTCAGGAAATTGAGGAAGCTCTCGGTATCGTGACCAACCGCACCTACACCAGCGAATATTATCAGCAGGAAGAACAAATCCACACATCGCTCAGCGTGGGTTCTGACGGCGACAAAAAAGATTAATATTCATGCCCCGCTGAGGGGCTTTATCTGCCCGCCGTACTGGCGGGCTTTTTTATGGATACGCCATGAGCGACGAGAATTCCGGATTTGACACATCACAGCTCGATCTCAGTATCGTCAGCGTTGATCTCGGTTCTGACGCGGTTTCACATCATCGTCCGCGCCGCGGATTCTGGCGCGCAGCCTGGTTCGATCCCGAAATGGCGCTCGTGCCGCGCAAACTCATCACCGAGGTCCACGTCGAACATCCGCTCAGTCCCAACTATACCGAAATCGTCGACAAAATTGCCGATCTGCACAAAGTCGAGCTCAAATCGGCTGCCGAACCCGAAAATATCGAACGACCAGTCGAAGTCGATGATCAGGTCGCCGAATGTACACCGCAGTTCATCCTGCGCAATATTCCAAAAGTCGAGCGATACTACGATCTCGACCGCCCGCTCTCGTTCAATCTCGACGACATGCCTTTCACCGAAGCCAAAGACATGATCGAAGAAGCGCACCACACACACCTCGGAAAAATCGAATTCATCCCCGTCGAAAGCGTCGATTTCCTCAACGATTTCCGAAATTTCCTCGAAGAAATCTTTGTCCTTTGCCCATGGGAGCAGGCGACGCGCAAAGAACCCGACGAAACCAGCCCCTGGCACATCAAGAATTCGACGTCAAAACTCGCTCTCGACCTGCTCTCGCGCAAGAATACCCTCTTCATTTTCAGCGAAAAGGGCATGACCTCCATGGGCATGAAAGATTACAAACCTCGCGAGGAAAACAACGATTTCCAGGAAAATCGCCCGCATATCGGCTTCGGTCCCGGTTGATGTTTTTGGGGGCGCGTCTATTGGCATTGCCAATACGTCGCGCCGAGACGTTTCACGAAACGCACAGAAACGTTTCACGAAACGTCTCGGCTCGCTATTGGCCGCTTTGCGCCCAATACGCTCGCCGGCTGTCCTATTCGCTGCGCGAATACGTCCGGCCTCTTACTCAGCCAATAGCGTTTGGCCGCCCTTGGTCACAAATTTGACGACTTTGTCGTTCGACAGAACAAAAATATTGGTGCCTGCATTGGGTTTAAACTTCTTGCAGATACTCTGTATCGTTGCTTTCGGAAGCTTCTTGTCGGCGCAGTATTCTGTCAGAATCGGATATTGATGTTCGGCGTTTTGCTCCGGCCAGAATGCATCCAGACCTTCGTAATAAATCAGCGATGGCTGGTCTTTAACTGTCAGTGTCCAGGTGTGGCAGGAGATATCTTTGATGTCTTTTTCTGAAATCGAAAAGAATTTAGCCAACCCGGATACCAGTTTACAATCCTGGTTTTTATCGGGATAAAGCTGGATGATATCGTCCTTGTGAAGATCAATAAAGGCTTTGAACATGCGTGTTTCCCGGATTCTGCCAAGTGTATCGAGCAGTTCCGGTGCGGTTTGCGTAAATGAAATGCCATCACTCGCTATCTTAACATTTTGATAGAGCAGGGTATGGTCTGCAGGGCGTATCGTGTATCTTGCCGATATTTCGCTGCAATCGGCGCTTTTGGACTGATTGCAGGCAATTTCCGGTGGCTGCAGCGAGCTATCCAGCTTCGCAGCCGCTTCGAGATATCGATTCAGTTCTTCATTCTCTCGCAGGCGCTTGTCATAGTGCACATTCGGTGGCAATTCGCCGGTTTTGGTAAAGCCTTTTGCCTCAATTGGGTCTTTAAGCTGTATCAATGCCGCAGAACCACCGATCTCAAGTGATGAGCCAACCGCTTGCATGGCGGCTTCAAGTGCCATCCCGATTTTGCCGCTCATCTGCAGATACATCTTGTCATCGATTTGAACATTAAATGGCACGGCATGCAGACAATCCGAAGACGAAATCAGCTTATAATGATGGCCGTCTTTTTGGAATTCGAGGCGATACTGCGGCTGGTTCGGCTGATATCGGCAGGCATAGATGCCATCCGACGCAATGAGGTCTGCATCGACAGAGGCAAGCAGTTCAGAAAGCTTTTGCACGGCTTCTTCGGATATTTTCTTGTCATCGACGCGATATTCCGTGGTTTTGGTATTTTCCGCTGCACCGTCTTCCTGCGCCAATTGATAAAGTTCCCAGTCGATATACGTATTTTTCTGCGGCGCATCCGGATGCATGCGAATAAACGATACTTTACCCTCATCCATGCGCGTCCACTGGGGCTGCGGCGTTTCTTTCTGCACGGGGTCTGGTGCAGACTTGGGCTGTACACATGAGGAAAGCCACGGTAAAACAAAGCATACAGCCAACAATGAGATCTTTTTCATTCTACAACTTCCATACACCCAGATTGAATACTTCGCTGAGGATTTCGCTTAAATCCGGTGAATAGGTGCGTTCGCCATGTGCGCATATCGCGAGTACGAGCAGCTTGTTGTTGCTGGGAACAATCTGAAGCGCGCAGTTTCGCAAAACAAGACCTTCCCTTCCCGAAAACTGTGTCCGATACACTGTGATCGATGGACATTTCGATTTGCCGCAATCGGTGGCCACGGTTTCGGTATTCAGCGTTGCCGTTGTTCCCAGTGCCTGCGCAATGACATCTGCAATGGATTGTGATACGGCTGCCAGCTCGACTTTTGGCGGCGGCGCAACGACATCAATCGTCAGAATCGCTGGCGTTTCGGTCTTGGGTTCGGTGGCAACGACCCGTTTCTGCGATGGATTTTCCTCAATCTGCCACATAAATGGCAGGGTCAGATTGCCCAGTGTCTTCGAAACAAACGACTGGTTCACCTGGATATCGGCATGGTTGATTGCCGCAGATCCTGCCGCATTTGGAAGGGCTTGTGCTTTATTTGCATCGGCGTTTGCCGGAGCCCCCGGCTGTTCCTGGCCAGAACCGGGCTTTGACGGATTCTGGCCAAAAGCTGTCATCGGCATACAGCACAGACACAAGGCGATGATGATATGATTAAGTCGCATGTATTAGAAGCTCACTGCAACCCCGGCAGTTGCCAGGTCTGGTGAAACATTGATAACCGGCGCAACTTGCGCGGTTGTCGAATCGCTCTTCTTACTAAATACAAATTTGTCGAGTACAATCAGCGTCGCGCCAACAATCGTCAGCGAAATACCGATGCCGAGTACAGCCTGGCCGCCGACATATTTGCTCTTATCGCGTTCATATGCCGTGATGGGGTCCGTTTTCCTGCCGGTTGAAAACGTGAATTCCTCAAAGGATGAACCGAGTACCGCACCGCCAATAATCGAAAATAGTATGCCTGTTCCGGCTGCACCGACGCCCGTCCAGAACCATATTGAGGGTTTGCCGTCGTCATCGGCTGCGGTTGTGTCGGCAGCAGCATCTGGCGTTGTGGTGACGGTTGCAGGCTCGGCTGGTGCAGTGGTTGTGGCCGCGACACTGGTGCTTGCTGGGGCTGCGGCTGTATCTCCGGCAATCTGGCGTGGCGCGGTTTCATATTGTGGCTGTGCAACTGGTTGTGTCTGCGCAACTGGCAGCCAGAACGAGGCAACGGCATTTTCTTTGGGTTTGACCGTGACAAGCTGTGTCTGCGGGTCGATGCCATCCGCACTCACCACAACCGTATGCGATCCCGGCGCAAGGCTGATGGACTTCGTTTCGTCGCCGCATTGCAAGCTGGGAAGCGCATCGATCTTTACTTTTGCCGGCGTCGAAGAACAAACGACCGTCAACGTGCCGGTATCGCACTCCTGATTCAGCGCATCCACATATTTCTTCACGACTTCCGCGTTCGCTTCCGAAACACTCGCATACTTCTGATAATATTCCGCAGCTTGCTGACAATTGCCAAGCATGTGATGGCAGCGCCCAATGTTGTAGTTAATGTCCGGAATATCTTCGATTTTTCTTGCAGCTTCGAATGCCTCAATGGCCTTCTTATAATTCGCCGGATCCGAACTGCCATCTTTAAAATAGCGCACACCTTCCAGCATATATCGCGAAAATTCGTCGTTGCTGTCCTGTGCTGCCGCAATCGACGGAATCAAGGATGCTGCCAGGGTGATTCCAAGCAAATGTCCAAAACGTCCTGATTTTCTCATATCATCCTCATTAAAAATGCATTTGTCTATTGGGGGAAGGCTCCCCCCAACGTCCCCAAATTCGCGCTGCCTCCCTCTGCGGGAGCCCCCGCAACGCCCCGGTTCGGGGAATTACCAAAAACTGTCAGACGTGCCTGCGTCACGTCTTTGCTATTTGCTGAATTTTCCGCCACACGAAATCGCTTCAATTCGCGGCGCACCTTTGGGACTCAGACCTTCGACTGTAAAGCATGCATCTTGCTTTTTGACGTATTCCAGAATCGCGTTTTTCATAATTGGACCTTCGTTCAACACGCTTGAGTGCTCAAAAACACCCGCATGTGAATCGCCGCCCTTATATATGAAATCGCTCACCGCGGCTTTGTAATGCGCTTTGGGATCGATCGGTTTCCCATTTACCGTAACGCCGGCGCACAGGCAATTATTCTCCCATGCTTCAACCGTGCCATCTCCGTTGATATCTTCGGGATTTTTACAATTCGGTTCAAATGCATAGTGAATACCCGAAACTTTTGTCGCTCCATGCTTTGCGGTCGATGATACCTTCAGCGCTCGCAATACATCTTCTCCCGTCATATCGACCAGATACAGATAGTTCTCAAACGGCATCAGTGAATTGAGCGTTTCGCGATAGAAATCGCCTTTGGGCACATCGATTCTCACGCCGCCGGCATTCACCAATGAAATATCAGCATCGGGATAATAGGCGCGGGTGGCATCGGAGATCAGATTGCCAAGCGGGCACTCACCTTCATAATTTCTCTCGATATAATCTGCCATACAGCCGACGACTTCGCAGCGGTTGTTTTTCATCATGCCTTCGTATTTGGCGACGATATCGCGGCCTTTTTGGCTGGGCATCAGCGTCATATCGCCGACCTGCATTTCGACAAGGGGCTTGGGCGTCTCGCCACAGGCAGAATCTATGCGCTCGTGCCTGAGTTCATGTTTTTTGATGGAGCTGCGATCCAGATGCAATCCCTTATCATCGCCGACAAGTGTCATGGTCGTGATTTCACGACCTGCCGAATAATTCTCGACGATTGTTAAATCGCCATCGAACACGATAAAGCTCTTGTGTGAATGTCCGGCAAGCACCAGGCCGATGTGCTTTCGAATATCCTCCGGAAGTGCTGCAATTTCGGCGATTTCATCGGTGATATGGGCATTGGTCATCGGCACATTCCCATCTTCGGGAAGGGGATCTGGCGTTCCGGTAACATGCGCTTCGACGACGATAAAATCGGGATTTTCGGCTACGACCTTGGGAATCACTTCGGTTAAAGCAGCTGCAACCGGCTTAAACTCAAGGCCTTCGACATTGGCTGCGATGGTCGCAATTGGCGTTTCAATCGCCAATACGCCAACGACTGCAATCTTGTAGGGACCTTTTTGCAGAATCACGTATGGCGAAAGGTTATTGAACGACCACGATTCATCATTCTCGATCTTCGAACTGACGTTGGCATTGACCCATGGGAATTTGCTCGCCTCAACGGCTTCCCGCAATGCGCCGCGTGCAGAATCCGGATATTTGACGCCTCTGCCATAGTCAAATTCGTGATTGCCAAATGTCGCTGCATCGATATTCAGCGCATTCATCATTTCGATCATACCCAGGCCTTTGGCTTCGTTAAATGGCATGGCACCCTGGAACATATCGCCGGCATCCAGAACCAGCGAAAGCCCGTCTCCTCGCAGCTTTTCAACTGCAGCCATAAACACCGGAAGACCTCCCAAAGCTGCACCATCATCGGTTTTGGCTTCATAGATCGACGAGTGAAAATCGCTCCATGTTACAACCTCTACCGAAGGATAAGTCGTTTCGGATGCGGCAGTATTTACCGATGTATCCGTCGTTTTGGCGCAACCAGCCAACAAAGCAAACATAGATACGATGGGAATGATCTTTATCGAACGCATGAAATCTCCTCAATATTTGTAGTATTAATTCGCCGAAGCGGCGTTAAAATCGCGCTAAAATAAGATTGATACGATAAATCTGCAATGAAAAAAGTCGATTATTTAAGGGCTTTTGTAACTGTTCAACCGTACATTAGCCCGTCAGGGCTTGCATATCAATAGCCCCCGGCAACGCCATGGGATGCGGCAGTTTCCTTTTCTCCTTTTCCCATTTTTTGCCTGCCCATCGGACTGGCAAAAAATGGGGAAAAAGAGGTGAACGCTTTGATCCCCCGGTAGTTGCTGCGCGCCAACCGGGGGCTATTGATATTGAACGCTTACGGCGTTCTCACGCATTGGCTTAACAGTTAGCAGCTTTTGGTGAGCATGCGGGGCGTATTGAAGCTGCAGAGACGTGTCTTGACACGTTCCTGCAGCGAAATAGCCACGCAGAGGGGGGCGGCGCGTATCGATGCCGCAGAGCCGTGGCTCGACACGGCTCTGGGCGAGATAGCGACGTTGGGGGGACACTTCCCCCACATAAACAGACACTTAAAACATACGGTTCTTGACAATATGTGTCCCTGTGACTAGAAGTCTGCGGGCCAGTGTAACATGCGTTCGCAACTGTTTTTGCGCTCGCAATGGCTTTTTTACGTCTAAAACAGAGGAAAACAACATGGACGATAGAGCGTTCCTTTTTACGAGTGAATCGGTCACGGAAGGCCATCCCGATAAAATGGCCGATCAGGTCAGCGATGCGATTTTGGATGCCATTATTGAGAAAGACAAGCATTGTCATGTGGCTTGCGAGGCCCTGCTGAAAACTGGAATTGTCGTGGTCGCGGGCGAAATTACGACTTCGACATGGGTGAATATCCCCGAAATTGCGCGCAATACAATTAAGAAAATCGGCTACAACAGCTCGCTGAAAGGGTTTGATTACGAGACTTGTGGCGTGATTGTGGCTGTTGAGTCGCAGAGCGCAGACATTAACCAGGGCGTCGATCCGTCGAAAGGCGTGGTCGCGGAACAGGGCGCGGGCGACCAGGGACTGATGTTCGGTTTCGCGTGTGATGAAACGCCCGAGTTGATGCCGGCACCCATTATGTTTGCGCATTCACTCACCAGGCGGCTTTCGGAAGTTCGAAATCGCGGTGAAGTCGATTTTCTGCGTCCCGATGGCAAGAGTCAGGTGACGGTTCGCTACGAAAATGGCCGTGTTCAGGGAATTGACGCGGTTGTCGTATCGACTCAGCACAGCCCGGATGTCAGCGAGAAAGATTTGCACGAAGCCGTGATGGAGCTCGTGATCAAGCATACGTTGCCAGCAAATCTCTTATCCAATAATACAAAATATCACATCAATCCGACGGGGCGCTTTGTCATCGGCGGTCCGCAGGGCGATTGCGGTTTGACTGGACGCAAGATTATCGTCGATACTTACGGCGGTATGGGACGTCATGGTGGCGGCGCTTTTTCGGGAAAAGATCCGTCAAAGGTCGATCGTTCGGCTTGTTATATGGCGCGATATGTCGCCAAAAACGTCGTCGCAGCCGGACTCGCCAGACGTTGCGAAGTTCAGCTCGCCTACGCCATCGGCGTCGCGGAGCCGGTATCCGTGCTCGTCAATACCTTTGGTACTTCGATAATTCCAGAAGCTGAAATCGAAAAACGCGTACGACGTGTGTTTGAGCTCAAACCCGAAGGTATCATCCGAACGCTCGATTTGCTCAGGCCGATTTATTCGCCGACCGCTGCATTCGGACATTTCGGCCGCAAAGCCGAAAACGGCCTGTTCACATGGGAACGCACCGACAAAATTGATGCGCTCAAAAATTAAATTCGATTCACGATTTCCCGGTGTTGCGCTTCGTGGATCTCATCTCCTTTGAGAGACGTGCGGATCGCGCGTCTCTGCGATTCACGATTTCCCGGGGTTATGCTTCGCTCACCCCGGGCTGTATCATTGCACGCTTTCTGCGTGCTGGTGGAATGCGCCACGTTGTGGCGCGCCTAATTATTCATTATTCACGATTCACTCACCTTTCTCACTTTTTCGAAATTTGTTTGCGTTAATGTGCGTCAAAACCGCGTCAATTCGAAGAATTTTTTGATCTATTGTCTGGATTTTTAAAATAATTGGGCTAAAATAATGCGCAATTGGCTGTAAAGCCGGAAATGATGTCTGTTCAATGGTGTTTAATTTTGCCTTTAGGCATGAACCAAATAAGGGGAAAACGTATGAAGAAAAAAAGTTTGTTGCTGGCTTCTTTGTTGGGTGCAACGATGATGTGTGCGGCATGCAGTGATGATTCAGCAAATGAATCTAAAAAGCCAACAACGCCCGAGCCAGGTGTCGAGAAAAATGTGACGTATTCACTGACTTGTGCTGCGCCTACAGATTGTAACCTCGTTTTGAATGCAAATCAGAGTGGACAGCTTCGCATTCAGCTTTCATCCCTCTCAAGTGAACAGGGTGCTGTTCCTACGCTGGTTTCCGATGCTATCATAACCGCAACTGTGTCTGGTAGCGGGTTCAGTATTCAAGGAGATACCGCAACTGCTGAGCTGAATACGAATAGTCTGGGACAGGCAATTTTGAACATTTTTGCTGGTGAAGAAGCTGGCTCCGGATCTGTTAAATTCGTAACCGCAAGTGAACAGGGTAGTGTAGATGTGACTTTCAACATCACAGTAAATGCGGCTCCCACTGTTGTCGATCCAGAACAGCCGCCTGTGCAACCCGAAGATGTTACGTATAAAATCAATCTGAACTATCAGGGCGACAAGAGTATCAAATACGGCGAAGTGCTGTATTTCGTTGACAAATCCTGCAGCGACATCATCAAAGACGAAATGACTGGCGAAGAAGTGATGGAAGTCTCCGGCGAAGCTGACAGCGAGTATAAACGCGTTGCCACTTCGCTAAGCGCACTGTCGTTCGATTTTAAGGTCAAATCAGATGATACGACCGTCTATAGCGTATTTGCCCGTGGCACGAATGCAGGTCTTGGTATGGCTTTTGGCTGCGAGGATGGCCTTGGTCCCGATAAACAAAGCGTGACGATCGCTCTCAAAGACGTTAAGACAAACCCCGTTGTTGTCGATCCTGACGATCCCCATAACCCCGAAAAACCCGATGATCCCATCATCGATCCACCAGATCCGGGAAATGATCCTGTCGTCATTTATGAAGGCACCTATGCGCTCACCAGCCAGTTCGATGCTTTATCGTTGCTGCCGCATGCTGAGGGCACAAATGTCGCTTTCAAGGATATGCTGATGGGTGACTGGATTAAGTTTACCCTTGATGTTCTCGCGGATCCCGCCGCTGCAGTGCCCAATATCATCACCGACCAGTTGCTTCCGCTCATCCTTAATGCCGAATGGTTCAGCAAATTTGTTGGATCGGTCCTTCCGGAATCGATCGCGAGTATGCTCACCCCAGAAGTCGTCGCCAACTTGATAAAAACCTTTGGCCTGGATATCATCATCGAGAATTCACTCAAAGAACTCACGGCAAATCTGACCTGGTGGGATACGGCCACGGGTAGCGTCAAAATGGTCAAAGAGCTGGTCGAGAACTTCACGCTGCGCGGTGCTTTCGATATCCCGGCTGGCGCTCAGCCAGATGCCAGTGGAAAAATTTCAGGTATCAACCATCGTTACCTGCGTGTCCTCTATCACAACGGTACATTCAATAAGTGCTTTGCTGGAACAGAATTCGGTAGTACTGTCGATGGCGACCTCATCTGCAGCATTGGCCTGGATAAACTCGATGCCAGCGCAAGTGGTGCTGTCAGCGGTCGTTTCGATGCCACATTCTCAAAGAATGGAGATATTGGAACCGTCGATATCGCTCAGCATAACCTCAATTTGGCCTACGGTCGCCTGATTTATGGCGTGATCATGGAATTCGTACCAATGATCGCCGGTATGTCTGATTCCGAACAGGCTCCTAAAACGCTCAGTGAGCTCATCGCTTACTATCTTGGCAAAGGTGTCTTGAATTTCTGGAACAGCAAACATGAAGACGCTCAGATTACCGAGAACCTTTCAGGATGTGCCGCATTCGGTACTGTCGCAAGCAAATTCCTTCTCGAAAAAATCGGTTCTGACGGAACCTTTGGTACTTTGATTCAAATGTTTGCCAATGCGAGCAATCTTGGCTCTTTGTGTGAAACGGGCATTCATAAACTCGATGAGTTTATCGATGGTCAGCTCGACAAGCTTTCGCTCGATGGCTCTGCCATTTCATTCACGTCCGACGATTGCAAGGTTTATTATCGCAGTGCGACAAACTATTCACAGCTCACAAACTTTGGTGTGCCTCAGAAATGGGGTTCGAAAGCCGAAGATCTCCGCTGTGATTGGAAAGTTTCGATCGCAACGTCAACGCCTCACGTCATCGACGGAAAATTCGCTGCTGGCGACGAACGCGATTAATATTGACAATTTCAGCGACACAGGCACCCTTCGGGGTGCCTTTTTTTTGGCGTGCAATATCGTTAAAATCCATGTATTTAAAGATTTGGATTCATGTGGGGGAAATCCCCCTGCGGCGCTACCTCACTCCATCCCCCCTGTCACCACGTGACATCCCCCTTTCCCCTTTCCAGGTTGGAGAGGGGAGAGGGGGAACGTCTGCGTAAGCAGACAAGGGGGAGAGAGGTGAGGTACGCGCCTACCCCCTTTGCGGGGCTCTGCCCCGCAACGCCCCGGTTCCGGGATCACCCTTATTTGGAGAATTTATCTATGGCAATGCAGACTTCCGGCGGTGTGATGGCCGATATCAATATCACACCTCTTGTCGATGTCATGCTCGTGCTGCTGATTATATTTATGGTTGCAGCCCCGGTAATGGAAAAAGAACGCGCCAAAAAAGAACTCGATGAAAACCGCGACAAACAACAGCGCCTTGTTGCACTCAATTTGCCCGCGCTCGATAATTCCGGTGCCACCACAGCCGAACAGCCTAAAACGCTCACGCTTAAAGTCACTTCTTCGCTCGTTGTTTCTTTCGAAAATAAGGAAATTGCGAACTGCTCTGCTCATGCAGCTGCAGTGGATAAAACGCAGTGGCAGCCCTGTTTTGATCAGATCGAGCGTGCTGTGAGGGATAGCGCCGAAGCAAGAGAGGGGGGCGTGATTGTCGATGCGGATCCCGAAGCCAAATTCGGTTTCATCGTTGGTGTCATGCACAGACTGCATAAAGCCAATATTGAAAAAGTGTCGATGTTTCCTCGTAATGCTTCGTAGAGATTGTTTATGCTTAACCCGTCTGGATATTACTTTCATCCCAAATGCCGAGCTGCACATGCTTAGAGCTCAGAGCTTAGAGCTTGGAGTAGTCTAAAGCACACTCGAAGCTCTAAGCTCAAAGCTCTAAGCCATATTGCAAGCAACTGGGTATTCTCATATCCACGCTCGTTAAACAGAGCCTGGAATTTAGGGCAATATACACTATATGAATAGAATCTTTATCCTTTTGACCGCATGCTTGCTGATGATTTCTTCCACGGCTTTTGCTCAGGAAGTGATTTCACTTGAAAAAGCCTGTGAGCTCGCTCGCCAGAACAGTCCTCAGATTTTGGCTCAAAAATATGCAACAGAGGCTGCAGAGGCGCAATCCTGGGAAGCTTATTTGTACTGGACCCCAAAGCTGTCTTTCAAATCTTACTTCGGCCCAACACCAAAAACAAAAGAAATTACAGCATCTACAGATGACGTTTGGGATAATGTGGATGATGAATGGGGATTTTCAACTAAAAATACCCTTTCTTTCTGGATCCCGTTGTTCACTTCTACAAAAGTCTATCACACCAATCAGCTTGCCAAAATTGGTTTAAAAGTTGAGAAATTGCGCGAGGAAAATGAAATTATCAACGTCGAATATGACGTTTCTCGCGCCTATATCGGATTGCAATTGGCCAATGCCGCTGTCGATGTTGTTAAGGAAGCTGAAAGTTATGTAGAACGCATCGAAAAAGAGTATCAGAATTTGCTGGAAAATGAATCGGAAAATGTCAGGGATACCGATCAGTACCGCATTGATATTGCAAAAGCCAATTTGTACAGATTGCGCAACGATGTCGAAGCCAAGCGTGATTACGCCGAACGTGCGCTGAGTGTACATACAAAACTCGAATTGCCTATCGTTGTCGAAGAAATGAATTTCGATAATGTGAAGGAATCGTTGAAATCACTCGACGAGATCACTCAGCTGGCGCATCAGTATCGTACGGATCTCAAACTTTTGGATCAGGCGGATGATGCTGCAAGGCTCAAGGCTAGAATTGAATGGCTTAACTGGTGGCCGGATTTGCTGCTTGTTGGTGAAGCCAGATTTAATTACAGCAATGCCGTTCCTGAATATACGCTAGATAATTTCTACATCGGCAATCCCTATAATGGCCATGGCTTTGGCATGTCTCTGATGCTGCGGTGGGAACTTGATCCCGTTAGTCAGGTCTTTAAAGTGCGTCAGGCAGACGCAAAAGCCGCAAGTACCAGGGCTCAGCACGATTTGGCCATTGCTGGTATTGATCTCGAAGTCGCCGAGCAATATCAAAAAACACTCAATGATCTCAAAAATATCGATATTACCTATAAATCGCGTCGTTCCGCCAAACGCTTTCTCACACAGGAGCTGATGGATTACGAAGCGGGTGTCGGCAATGTCAATCAGATAATATCGGCTTTGCAAACGTTTATCGAACAGCGATCCATGTATTTGTATGCACTGCACGATTATCGCGTCTCTCTCGTAAAGCTGCAAAAAACGGTTGGAACACCCAGTACGGATATGCTCATCGATACGACTGCCGCTGCAGATGATGAAGAATAAATCGTTGTATTTTGTATGAATATATCAAAGCCTCAACAGTCAGAAATACATCAGCTATCCCGCACTCGCCAAACTGCAAACCATTCAGGCTGTTGAAAATACCAACTCCATAGGCAACGGATGCATTTGGGTGACCAGAAACTGGGTGAGGTGTGACGGGCAATTAAGGCAATACAAATATATTTTAGGCTCTGTTTAACGATCGTGGATATGAAAAAGTAAGGTTGTTTGCTTTGCGGCCACGAGCGATGAGCAATGAACCACGAGTGCTCATTGGCCAACTCGACGCTCGATGCTCGGCGCTCTTTGCCAGTATCTCACACGTATCGGGGTAACGCTATATTCACACTGGTTAAACATAGCCTATTTTTACGTTGCAGAGTCCTGTGCAGATCACGAAATCAAAATATGTCCTGGGCACTTGAGTATACATTCGAAGCACAGGGCCAGGTCTGGTGTGGACTTTGTGGCATAGAATACAGGATCAATCCCTAGCCCTGAGGGGGTAGGCGCGTATTTGCGCAGCAAATAGCGCCTCAGGGGGAGACTTCCCCCTCATTATAATGGATATGAGATGGCAACAGTAAACGTATATGAACAATATTTCGAAGCGAGCGGGATGTTTAATGGTGTTGCGCGACATGCCGTGAGTGTAATGCTGATTTCGGATTCTGAAGCTGGTAGCATCAGATATGAGATCGCTGTGAACTTTTTCCCGCACCATGCGACGGACGATTTCGCCATTTCATACGATGCGTATTTTGGCAAAGTCGTTTATGAAGCCAAAGGCCGACGTTCGAAAAAACGTGAGGCTGAACTGATGGAAACGATTAGGGATGTTGCGGATACGCTGGCATCAGAAAATAATGCGGCAATCGATTGGCACAAGCCGCTTATTGAGGCGAGGCGAGGATAAGGCGCGCACGGGAAGATGTTAAGATTTTGGCTCTGTTGTATGCGCGTGGATACAGATTGCTTATAGCTTGTGGCTTATGGCTTATAGTGTGGGCTTGGAGTACGCTTGGTTCTGAACCACAAGCTATAAGCCATAAGCTATAAGCCGTAACGGCATGACGCTTCGGTAGGAAGCAATATCCACGATGGTTCAACATAGCTAAGGTTTTAGCCACATACATGCGGGGCATTGAGCGGGATCGTGGCCTTTTGCCTTGCAATAATTACGTCCAAAATAAATCATCTGCAAATGGCGCAGGATCCAGGTCTCGGGCGGAAATAATGCGCAAAGATCCTTCTCAACGCCGTCGGGAGTCGAAGCTTTTGACCATCCCCAGCGATTTGCGAGGCGCAGAATATGCGTATCGACGGGAAATGCGGGAATATTAAAGACGTGCGATAAAATGACGTTGGCGGTTTTCCGGCCAACCCCGGGCAGCGCTTGCAATGCTTCGCGTTCCTGCGGCACTTCACCATCAAACTGCTCGACCAGAATTCTGGATAGTTCAAAGATTGACTGTGCTTTTCGCGTATAAAGTCCACATGGTTTGATGATCTGTTCGATTTTTTTTGTGCCCAGTTCAACGATATTCTCAGGCTTTGTGCCGTGTTTCCATAATTCGGGTGTCACCTCGTTCACGCGTTTATCGGTGCACTGCGCAGACAAAACGACCGCGACAAGCAGGGTATAGGCATTGGAAAAAGTCAGCGGAATGGGGGGATTGGGGTAGCATTCGTCGAGGATTTGGCAGATTTTGTCAAAAGATGCAGTTATTTTCATTGGATTAAGGTACAAAAAAAGCAGCTATTACTAGCTGCTTCAAAACAATGGGCCTGGTTAGACTCGAACTAACGACCTCACGCTTATCAGGCGTGCGCTCTAACCGGCTGAGCTACAAGCCCTTGTAAAAAAGAAAACCAGAAGAGAGAAGTTCCTCAACCCTCGCCAAACTGGAGAGGGTGGCAACGAAGTTGCCGGGTGAGGTCAGAAGTGCGTATGACCACGAATTTCTACCCATAACCCTCGCCAGTCTGGAGAGGGTGGCGCTAAAGCGCCGGGTAAGGTCAATCCGTTAAAGGAGGTGATCCATCCCCACGTTCCCGTAGGGATACCTTGTTACGACTTCACCCCAGTCGCTGTCCGATCC
>JAEEGL013270780.1_pt1 | contig 16532 bp, 12 predicted proteins | sample 9134231 | NCBI WGS metagenome assembly JAEEGL01 (sample SAMN16246548, study PRJNA631951) | gut metagenome | biome: gut microbiome; feature: rumen; material: fiber-attached | host: Bos | place: Iran: Karaj | collected 2018-10
AAGAACCGAAGATGGCTCTGTGGATAACGATAGGCATCTTCTGTACACCGTCCTTGTCGACGAATGTAAGCTCAAAATTATGAGGGAGCTGGAAGTCGAGCTGGACAGTACCGCACTGCCACTCACGTCCCAAAGCATCCTTGATCTGAAGGTCGATCTTCGGGCCGTAGAACGCGCCGTCGCCTTCGTTGATCTCGTAATTGCCGTCGCCGTACTTCTCGTCGAGAATAGCCTTCAGGGCAGCCTCAGCGGCATTCCAGGACTCGATATCGCCCATGAAATCGTCAGGTCTTGTGGAGAACTCGGCACGGTATGTAATACCGAATGTCTTGTAGATCTCGTCAGCTATTGCGATAACGTCCTTGATCTCGTCCTTGATCTGGTCAGGTGTTACGAAAGTATGGTCATCATCCTGACGGAACTCCTGAACTCTGAAAAGGCCGTTCATCTGACCGGACTTCTCCTTGCGGTGGAGAACATCATATTCGCTGTAGCGGATAGGAAGCTCCTTGTATGAGTGCATTGTGCGCTTGTACGACATCATTGCGTTAGGGCAGTTCATCGGCTTGGCAGCCATTGTGTCCTCAGCCTCGATGGCATACTTCTCGGGAGCATCCTCGCCCTCAACAGCGTCTGTAGCATTAACGCCCTTTGTGATACCGGGAACAATGAACATGTTGTTCTGATAGTGTGCCCAGTGACCGCTGATGAGCCAGAGCTTCTTATTGTTGATCAGAGGCGCGGAGATCTCTGTGTATCCGTGCTTGCCCTGGATCTCACGGGAATACTTCATGAGTTCCTGATAAAGGATCCAGCCCCTCGGGAGCCAGTATGCCATACCCGGAGCGGTCTCACGGAACATGAACAGATCAAGCTGTGTTCCGATCTTCTTGTGATCTCTTTCCTGCGCTTCCTTGAGCCATGCAAGATGAGCCTTGAGCTCGTCCTTGGACGGGAAAGCAAACAGATATATTCTCTGGAGCTGGTCTCTCTTCTCATCGCCTCTCCAGTATGCGCCTGATACATTCTTGATCTTAAATGCGGCACTGAATAATTCCTGGGAATTATCTACGTGAGGACCGCGGCAAAGGTCAACATAGTCATCACCTGTGTAATATATTGAAATGATCTCATCTGCAGGCAGATCGATAATGAGCTCTGTCTTGAACTTCTGGTCCTTGAAAAGCTCTAAAGCCTCTTCTTTTGAGATCTCTTTGCGTGTCCAGTCTTCCCTGCGCTTGATGATCTCGTGCATCTTCTCTTCGATTGCCGGGAAATCTTCCTCTGTGACTGTTCTGGGAAGGACGAAATCGTAATAACATCCGTCGTCGATCTCAGGTCCGATCGCGTACTGTGTCTCTTTGCCGAAGATCTCGATCACGGCCTTAGCCATAATGTGAGCAAGAGAGTGACGGTACACCTTCAATACTTCTTCTTTTTCCATTGTTTTTATTCCTCCTCTAGAGTTTTATGCACAGAACCGCTGTGCAGATAGTTGAAGATTGTATCACAATTATAAGAAAAATGCTGATTAAATAATAAAACGAATCAAATAGAACGTTTGTTCTGCAATCAAAAGCCCTCCCGGATTGGGAGGGCTAGGTTACTTTTTGCGGAGCATCAGGGATTCGAACCCTGGGGCCCGTGAGGTCAAACTGTTTTCAAGACCGCCTCGTTATGACCACTTCGATACAGCTCCATACCTAAAGGCACTTAAGTATACATAAATATAACAGAGAAGTCAATCAGCTATAGCTTCGGACAGTAATTTCCATTCGGAAATTGACCCGTTTAAAAGCTGATCGACTTCTCCTTTGGTTTGCTGCGTTAATTGCAGAGGTATTCGATAAGACGGTCCAGATCCTCGTTGTTCTTGTAGTCGATGACGATACGGCCTCTGCCTGTTGTATTATCAAGGACCTTGATCTTAACCTTGGCACCGAGCTGTTTCTTCAGCTTTGTCTCCACCTCTTTTGCACTCAAAGCAACTCTTATGTCTACATCATCGATGACCGGCTTCTTTGAAGGATTCGTCTGAGCCTCAATGTACTTCTTTACAAAGGCTTCAGCCTGTCTGACATTCATCTCACGCGTCATGATGACATTGGCAACTGTGCGCTGATCTTCCTTTTCCTTGAGACCGAGGATAACCTTCGCATGACCTTCTGAAAGATCTCCTCTGCTGACGTACTCCTGTAATGATTCATCAAGATTCAGGATACGGATAGTATTGGCGATCGTTGCTCTGGGTTTTCCGAGCTTCTTGGCAAGCTGTTCCTGGGTAAGTCTGTGAGTCTTAAGAAGGTTCTGCATTGCAGCAGCTTCTTCGATCGGATTCAAGTCTTCTCTCTGAATATTCTCGATAAGAGCCTGCTCCATCGTCTCTCTGTCTGTAAGATCTCTTACGATCGCAGGGATAACAGTAAGACCGGCAATACGCGCTGCTCTCCAGCGGCGCTCACCGGCTACGATCCTGTAACCGTCACCCTTACGCTGAACGATGATAGGCTGGATAACACCGTTCTCTTCAATTGAAGATGCCAACTCATTCAGGGATTCATCATTGAATACTTTTCTCGGCTGTCCGTTGTTAGGGGAGATGTCATTTATCTTGAGATCTACAACTGAATCCCTCTTATTCTCAGGTATTCCGTCAGATGATAACAGAGCACCCAGACCTCTGCCCATAGCCTTATTCTCAGATACTGTTTTTACTGCTGTTTTCTTAGCAGGAACAGCCGTTGCAGGGGCTTTGGCAGCTGCCTTGACCGGTGTCTTCTTAACAGCTTTCTTTACAGGAGCCTTCTTGGCAGCAGGTTTTGCAGCTGTCTTCTTTGCTGTTCCCTTTGCTGCTGTCTTCTTTGCAGCGGGCTTAACTGCGATCACCTTTTTCTTAGGCGCTGACTTAGGTCCTTTTCCTAATCCTTTTGTGTTAGCCATATCTATTCTCCTTTATGCTCTCTTTATTACTTCTTTTGCCAATGACTCATAAGCCCTGGCGCCCTTGGAGTTCTTATCATAGTCACAGATAGCAAGCCCGTGGCTCGGAGCCTCTGCAAGCCTTACATTTCTGGGGATCACGGTCTTAAATACTTTCCCGCCGAAATACTTATCCGTCTCTTCCTTAACCTGTCTGGATAACTGTGTTCTCATATTGAACATTGTAAGAACCACACCGAGGATCTCGAGCTCGGGATTAAGCTTCTTTTTTACGATGTTGATCGTATCCATAAGCTGTGACAGTCCTTCCAGCGCATAATATTCGCCCTGAATAGGGATTATCAGGCGGTCAGATGCCGTAAGAGCATTGATCGTAAGAAGTCCCAGAGAAGGAGGGCAGTCAAGTACGATGAAGTCATAGTTGTCAGAGACCGGAGCCAGTGCATTCTTAAGGATCTGCTCTCTGGAGATCACTGTAACAAGTTCAACCTCTGCACCTGCAAGATTAATGTTTGTAGGACAGATGTCGACATTCTCAGCATTTGTCTCATAGATAACATCTGTAATCGGCGCATCATTTATAAGAACATCATATACTGTCTGTTCAAGCTCACGCTTATCGATTCCAAGGCCGCTTGTGGCATTTGCCTGGGGATCCATATCGATCAAAAGCACTTTTTTCTTCTTTTTGCCGAGGAAAGCGGCTAGATTGACTGCGGTTGTTGTCTTACCGACACCGCCTTTCTGGTTTACAAGAGCAATTACTGTTGCCATATATATACTCCTTTAAATATATATTCCAATTCAGATATGCTAATTCTATCATTTTAGATTCGCATTATATATGTCAACTTTGATACAAATTTGCAGAAATGTTCCACGTGGAACATTTCATTTTTGTCGTGATGCCGAAATTGTTCATAACCGGATTGTTCCACGTGGAACAATCCACAAAAAACGGGTGCCGAAGCACCCGTCATATGCATTTTGTGTATAACTTATCAGTTATCGATATTAGCAAGTTTTGCATTCTCCTGAATGAATTCCTTACGGGGCTCAACCTGATCTCCCATGAGGAGCGTGAACGTCTCATCAGCTTCCTGTGCATCCTTGAGGGTTACTCTCAACAACTTTCTTGTTACAGGATTCATTGTTGTGTCCCAGAGCTGTTCGGAGCTCATCTCGCCGAGACCTTTGAATCGCTGGATAAGAGGATTCTCCCACTTATGAGCGATCTTGATCTCTTCAATCTCCTTATCGTCGTATGCATAGTATGCCTCATCACCCTTATAGACTTTGTACAGCGGCGGGCAGGCAATATATACATATCCGCCTTCAACAAGAGGCTTCAGGTATCTGAAGAAGAATGTGAGGAGAAGTGTTCTGATATGAGATCCGTCGACATCGGCATCGGCCATGATGATTACCTTATGGTATCTGAGTTTTGAAGCATCAAACTCATCACCGATTCCCGCACCAAGTGCCATTACGACCGGCTGAAGCTTCTCATTGGAATAAACCTTATCGATCCTTGCCTTCTCAACATTGAGCATCTTACCCCAGAGAGGGAGGATAGCCTGATACTTGCGCTCTCTGCCCTGCTTTGCGGATCCGCCTGCGGAGTCACCCTCTACGATGAAGATCTCACAGAACTCAGCCTCATCACTCTGGCAGTCTGCGAGTTTACCGGGCAATGCGTTATTCTCAAATACTGTTTTTCTTCTTGTGAGTTCCCTTGCTCTCTTTGCAGCATCTCTTGCTCTTGAAGCGGAGAGACACTTGTCCATGATGAGTTTTGCAATATCAGGATGCTCTTCAAGATAGATCTCGAGTTTCTCATATACTGCACTGTCTACCATCGGTCTGATCTCAGCATTACCGAGCTTACTCTTAGTCTGTCCTTCAAACTGGGGATCAGGAAGCTTAACTGAGATGATCGCAGCAAGACCTTCTCTTGTATCCTCGCCCTGGAGCTTAACATCGCCATCCTTAATGAACTTATACTTCTTTGCATAGTCATTGATAGCTCTCGTCATTGCTGCACGGAAACCCACAAGGTGTGTACCGCCTTCAGGTGTTGCGATGTTATTAGCATATGTATAAACAGTTTCCTGATATGAATCGTTGTACTGGAGAGCGATCTCAACGAAGTTGTCTCCCTGCTTGGTTGCAAAGTATATAGGAGGTGTATTGATTGCTTCCTTGTGTCTGTTCAGATATTCAACAAAGGAGATGATACCGCCGTCATAATGCAGATGCTTTTTGACTGGTACTTCGCCTCTGTCATCAGTAAGATCAATGGTAACTTCCTTGTTAAGGAATGCCATCTCACGGTAACGTGTGATCATTGAATCGAAGTCAAATACGATATCCGGGAAGATCGTATTATCAGGAATAAAGTTGGTTTTTGTACCTGTATCTTCCTTATCACATGTACCTACAACATGAAGCGGAACTGTTGTTTTTCCCTTTTCAAATTCGATCTCATAGATGTTTCCGTCACGGCGTACCTGAACCTTCATATGATCTGCCAGAGCGTTAACGACAGAAGCACCTACGCCATGAAGACCTCCTGAAATACTGTACGCTCCGCCGCCGAATTTACCGCCTGCGTGAAGCACTGTATGAACGACTTCAACCGTAGGAATTCCAAGCTTGGGATGGTTTCCTACAGGAATACCGGAACCGTTATCCGTAACGGTTACCGAACCATCTTTTTCAAGTACGACATCGATCGTATCGCAGCGTCCTGCAAGAGCTTCATCGACTGAATTTGCCACGATCTCATAAATAAGATGATGCAGACCTCTGAGTGTTGTATCACCGATGTACATACCAGGACGTTTTCTGACAGCTTCAAGTCCTTCAAGGACCTGAATATCATCTTCGCTGTATTCACTGTTGTTTGATGTATCAAAGCTGTCCTGATCACCTTCTGCAGCTAATACGTCAGCCATGGATTCTTCCTTAAAATCCTCAGTTAATGCTCTGGGGTTCTCGGCAAGATTCTTAAGCTCGTCATCGTCACCCTCTTCCACAGGCTGGAAGTAAAGATCAACAGCGCCGGTAGGGCGGGATTGATGCTCGGCAGGAGTCTGATTCTCCTCAAAATTGAAATTTTTCTCGTCGTTTTCCTTCATAAAATGCAAAACTCCTATTCTTAACTGCAGATCTGCCAAAAGGCCCTGAAATACAGTATTTGTAACAGTGTTATCCGGTTATTTTCAGAAGTTTTCCGGTGACTTGAGTCTGTTTAAAAGCAGATTAGATGACAATGAACAAACATATGTTTTATCATCGGTTATAACCAATGATTTTGGTATATCGTCTGTCACATACTGCAGTCTTCCGAGTTCATCCTCACGGTTGATAAAATCAGCAACATCCTTCTGGGAAGGGAGGACGGTCTCAAGACATACAATCGCCGTAACTGAAGATTTCAGAACTGAGAGATCATTACCGATATGAATGAACACTTTAAGCCTCCAAATCTTCCGGAAATCTTTATAACCTTTAGAATTATAACATAAAAGAATAGATTAATATGCTTATTATAATTAAAGATTTGGGCAATATCTTAAGATTTTTAGCGCAAAATGACCTAAAATCAGGATTCTTTCCGTATTTCTCCGCCGGACACACAGTAAAATTCTGTTTTTGCATCACCACGGATCATGTCTATCTCATCGCCTATCATGTTCTTATCGGTGCATGTGATAAAGATCTGGGCATTCTTCATAGCTGAAACAAGGCTGATCCTTCTCGTTTTATCAAGTTCCGAAAAGACATCATCAAGGATAAGGATCGGGGTAGATGATACAAACATCCTGATTATCTCAAGTTCTGAAAGCTTTAATGCCAGTGCGGCAGTTCTCTGCTGCCCCTGTGAAGCAAAATTCTTCATAACAAGATCGTCCAGCTTGATCAGGATATCATCCCTGTGTATTCCGGTGGATGAAATGTGCTTATCTATGTCATAATTTCTGACTGATTTCAGTTTTGCAAGGACCAGATCAGAGAGAATACCCTTAATTCGCCCGTAATCGGCTTCTGAGAGGCCTTTATGCATGAACACGTCATATTTACTGTTTTTATTCAGAAACGTTTCCAGGGCCCCTACAACGCCAAATATGGTATTGTACTCGATAGAGAGGTTTTCTTTGCCTCCTGAGATATCTTTATGATGCTCATATGCGATACCTGAAATGAGCTTTGTGAACCTGTATCTTTTCAGGATGATATCAGCAGACAGATCAGCAAGGGAAAAATCCCAGAAATCCAGCTGTTCATTGACTGATCCGGATAATCCATCGGTTGTTCTGATGTTTTTAAGAAAAGCATTTTTCTGTGCAAGAAGCCTGCTGTAATTGCTTAAAAGATTGAAATAAGAAGGAGATATCTTGGATATCAGCGTATTTAAGAACTTACGGCGGTATGCAGGAGCATTTTTTACGATATTCAGATCTTCAGGAGCGAAAATAACAATGTTACATAAACCAATATAATCTGAGATCTTATCTACAGCTGCATTATCTATGACAAGCATCCTTCCCGGTCTGTTATTTTTGCTTAATCCGGATCTTTCATTGTAATAGCAGGCAGACAACTGAATATTGCTGTTATCGTCATCAGTAAGATCAAGACTTGCCTTATATTCATTCTCACCAAACTTTATAAGATCAGAATCTTTACTTGTCCTGTGGGAAGTAATGCTAGATGCTACATATATTCCTTCAACAAGATTAGTCTTTCCCTGGGCATTATTACCATAAAAGATATTAACAGAAGGCCCGACATCCAGATCGAGCCTTCCGTAATTTCTGAAGTTTTGTAAATGTATGCTTCTGATGAACATTATCTTCTGATAGGAAGAATAAGATAAATGTATTTCTCACCTTCAACAGGCTTAATGATGCAGGGTCCCTGACCTCCGTTAACCTCAACTCTGATGATCTCATCCTCGATATTCTTAAGAACATCGATAACATATCTTGAATTGAAATCAACATCAATAAGATCTCCTTCAAGACTGATACTTATATTCTCCTGGAGATTACCTCTTGCTGATGTAGCCTGTACTGTAAGTTCAGAAGGATTATTACTTAAGAATCTGACAGGACACTTACGGTCATCTGTCATGATGATGAGTGAAGCTCTGTCAACAGCATCAAGAAACTGCTTACGGTTAATTGTAATGACAGTCTTCGGATTCTTAGCAATGATCGAATCAAAATTAATGAACTGGCCTTCGATGAGACGGGAGATCATTCTTACATTGCCGATATCAAATAAAAGATTCTGCATTGATGTATAGATATTGATCTCAGCATCTTCGTCATCACTTAAGATCTTGCTCATCTCTGTAAGAGCTTTACCCGGAACGATATAGTTGATCTTAGGGAAATCATTGCCCATATCTTCACGGTTGATAGCCATTCTGAATCCGTCGATAGATACAACTGAAAGAACTGAACCGTCACTTACGATGTTGCTTCCCGTAAGAACAGGACGTGAATTATCACGTGATACTGCAAATATCGTGTGATTGATCATATTCTTTAATATCTTCTGGGACATAACGATCTTTTCAGCTTCTTTCTCGTCGATCTCAGGGATCTTCGGGAAAGGCTCCGGATCAAGACCTGCGATCTTAAACTCGGCCTGTCCGCACTTGATGATAGTCTGGAAATTATTATCAGAAATAATATCTACTTCAGGTTCAGGAAGTTTTCTGATAATGTCACCGAAGAATTTTGAATCTATAACCACGGAACCTTTTTCAGTAACACTTGCTTCAACATCAGCCTCTATTCCGGTCTGAAGATCGTAGCCTGTAAGCTTTATCTTATTGTCATCTGAAGCCTCTATAAGGATACCGTTAAGGATATTTACAGTGCTGTTGGAAGTAACAGCTCTCTGGACTATTGATACATTATTAACCAAGTCATCTCTGCTGCATGTGAACTTCATCTAAAGCGTTCCGCCTTTCGTCTATAATAAAATATTTCAAACATTATACACTTATTATTACTTAAAATATATAGTTTAACTGTGTTACAAACTTCGATTTTTGGGACACTTTTCTGATCTTTGACCGTCCGGCTTTACAGTATATAAAGTTTGTTCTTATCAGCCTTATTATGTTTTATACAATTGTTCAAAACAAGGGATAAGGCCGCTGTTTTCTTAATGATCCTGAGAACAAAGAGATGTATATAACAAAAACTATCAATGTTCAGAAAAATACCCTTTTGAACATTGTTACATTTATACACAAGACGTCTACAGACAATCTACCGGAAGTTTTGAACATAAGAACAATAATTGTTCAAATCAGGTTATAAGCTTATATATTTCCTCAGCCTGATTTTTAATGTCCTTATTCTCATCGACATTATTGCAGCCATGCATAACTGTTGTATGTTTGCGTCCGCCGAATATTTGACCGATTTTCTCATATTTAAGTTCAAGATAGTCTCTGCATATAAACATAGCTACATTACGTGCAGTAGAGATCTCGGCATTTCTGAGCTTTGATGTGAGCTTGTCAGGTGTGAGATCGTAGTAATTTGCCACAGCATTGATAACTATTTCAGGAGTGAGGTACTTTTTCTTATTAGGCGAGATGATAGGGAGGAGTATCTTCTGGATATCATCCAAAGATAATTCCCCGTTAGCAAGCGTTACATAAGAAGAAATTGTATTAAAAGCACCGTTGAGCTGTCTTATATTGGTGGTAACGTTTTCACAGACATAATTGATTATCTCGTCGGAAAGAGTGAAGCTCTCATTTTCGAGCTTATTCAGGAATATGGCCTTTCGTGTCTCAAAATCCGGCGGCTGAACATCAAACATGATACCGTCCTGGAAACGGGATATAAGCCTGCTGTTAAGTTCTGTAAGGTTGGATGGAGCCTTATCGCAGGTGATAACGATCTGCTTTCCGGCTTCGATAAGCGCCTCAAAAGTATTAAAGAATTCTGTCTGAACGCCTTCTTTACCTATAAGGAACTGGATATCGTCGATAAGAAGAACATCAACCGTACGGAACTTCTTACGGAAATCCGTGTAATTATTTGTATTGATGCAGGCAATATAAGCATTAGTGAAGGCTTCGCATGTGATATAGATAACCTTCTTTTCGGGATGCTGCTCAAGGATAGCATTTCCTATAGCCTTCATAAGGTGGGTCTTTCCGAGACCGGAATTACCCCACAAGAAGAAAGGATTTCTTTGTTTCTGACCGGGCTTGGAAGCGACTGATACAGCAGATGCATGGGCAAAACGGTTACAGTCGCCGACTACGAAGTTCTCAAAAGTGAATTCGTTATTAAGTCCGGTAGTTGTAGGGATCTCGCTCTTTGCCTGTCTTGCAGCTTTTTTCTCGGAACTGACAGAAGCATTAAGAGCATTATCGTCACCTTCAAGTATGAATTTGACTGCACATGATTTACCGTCATTTGCGGCTCTGATGGCATTCTCTATGATCTTATTGAGTTTCTGTCCTTTTACCAGGTTAAGGGAATATTCGTCTCTTGCGGCAAGGACAAGCACATCATTGTCGGAGTGAGCAACGCTCATCTTGCAGAGGATAGATTCATAAGTAACGATATCAATACTGTCATCATAATTAAGAAGCTTAAGTGCTTTGTTCCAAACAGTACTTTCCATGTAACCCCTCCGTAACAAAAATGACGTGCGAATAACATAATAGCATGGTTTGGATGTATAATAAATAAGCATTTTATCTTAAAAATCCTCGAAAAATCAGGCAGGATAATGAAAGGAACAGGTCAGAAAAGACCATGTCGAAAAGTAAAGCTTTCCAAAGAGCATTCATAGCATTTGCCGTATTACTCATGCTTACCGGCATCGTTCTCCTGCTCATCGAACCCATAAAACGTTTTAACAGAAGAAGGATCTCAAATGAGGCCCTCAGTGCTATCGAAAAGAAGATCGAATCAACTGCCGATGAAGCCGAGATGACCTTTGTGGTACCTAAAAACGGCAACGAGGTCGAAGGTGAAGACTACGATTTTATCGAAGAGACGGAAGAAACTGCTGAAGAAGAAGAGTATTCAGGTGAGACCGTCGTACTGAATTCCATCGGCATATTAAGCATAAGCAAGATAAACTGCAGATATTCCGTATGGGACGAAGCCACACAGGTATCCTTAAGATACGGTCTTGCTCATTATCCTGACTCAGTCATGCCGGGTGAGAAGGGGAATGCGACCATTATGGGCCATAACTACAGGGACGGCTCAATGTTCCACAGATTAGGTGAGCTTAAAGCCGGAGACAAGGTCGTATTTACCGGAAAAGACGGAGTTGACAGGGTCTTCTACGTTGAAGAGTCAAAGATAGTAAGCTCTGACGATCTTTTGGATTATGCCCTGGGTAATATCACTGATGAAAGGCAGCTGACACTTGTCACATGTACTTATGAATACGGAAGATACGGCTGGAGAAGGATTGTTATCTGCAAGATGGAAGGCGAACCGGAAACAGAAGAGACTTCTGAGATAACCGAGACGGATGCATCTGTTACGGAGGAATCTTCTTCTGAAACATCAGAAGAAAGCATTACGGAGACTCCCACGGAAGAGGATACTGTCACATATGAGGAAATAACCTTTCCGGAGGAGACAGAAGCAGATAACGGGACAACTTCTGACACTGAAGCAGAAAACACCCCATAAATAAATATTTCTGTTATAATTGGCGCGGGTTTATAAAACACTATTTATACATATATCGCTTTTTGGAGGATTAAATATGGTAACGGCAATAGTTGGCGCTAACTGGGGCGACGAGGGAAAGGGCAAGATCACAGACCTTCTCGCAAGCGAATCTGACATCGTAATCAGATTTCAGGGCGGAGCAAATGCAGGACACACCATTATCAACGACCACGGAAGATTTGCTCTTCATCTTATGCCGTCAGGTGTATGTCACGAGAATATCGTAAACATCATCGGCAACGGTGTTGCTCTGGATATCCGCAAGTTCATCAACGAATACAATTCAATCAAAGAGCAGGGTTTGAATCCCCAGCTTCTTGTATCTGACAGGGTTCAGGTCGTTATGCCTTACCATGTTGATTTCGATAAGTTCGAGGAAGAGAGACTTGGCGGCAAGGCTTTCGGTTCAACGAAGTCCGGAATTGCACCTTTCTTCTCCGACAAATATGCAAAGATCGGCTTCCAGGTTTCCGAGCTTTTCGATGAGGAGACATTGAAGGAAAAGATCAACAGGGTTCTTGAGATCAAGAATGCCTTGCTTGTAAACCTCTATCATAAAGACCCGATCAATGCTGATGAACTCCTTGCAGAAATGCTCGAGCAGGGAAGACTCATCAAGCCTTTCGTTACCAATACTCAGGCATATCTCTATGAAGCTGTTAAGGAAGGCAAGAAGATCCTTCTGGAAGGCCAGCTCGGAACCATGAAGGATCCTGATATGGGTATCTATCCCATGGTTACTTCATCTTCAACTCTTGCAGGCTACGGCAGTGTCGGTGCGGGCATTCCTCCTTATGAGATCAAGAAGATCGTCGTTGTTACAAAGGCATACTCTTCCGCAGTAGGCGGCGGTGCTTTCGTATCCGAGATCCTTGACGAGGCAGCTGCAAAGGAATTGAGAGACAGAGGCGGCGATAAGGGCGAGTACGGCGCAACGACAGGACGTCCCAGAAGAGTCGGCTGGTTTGACTGTGTCGCAACACGTTACGGCGTAAGACTTCAGGGCGGTACGGATGTTGCCCTCACTAACCTTGATGTTTTAGGCTACCTTGATAAGATCCCCGTCTGCACAGCTTATGAGATCGACGGAGTTATCACCAGGGATTTCCCGAATCCCACACAGCTTGACAGATGCAAGCCGGTTATTGAATATCTCCCTTCATGGAAGGGCAAGGGTGAGATCAGAGGACTTACCGAATACGATAAGCTTCCCAAGGAAGCTCAGGACTATGTCGAATTCATCGAAAAGGAGATCGGCGTACACATCTCGATCGTATCCACAGGTCCTGTCAGAGAAGAGATCATCCGCAGATAAGGATTCCAGACAAAGGTTCACTTAAGAACAGGAGTGACTAAGATGAGATTACCTGAAAAAAGAGCTGTAAGTCTTTTTATGACTGCCGCTCTGTTGATGAGCGCCGTTTTGCCGACAGGATGTTCAAACAGCAAGAAAGATATAAGTGAGATAGAAGATCTTACCGGAAGATTTTTTACTGCCGTGGGTTCTGGAGATGAAACAGCCGTAAATGATCTTGTTGAAGGCGATTTTGTTCCGGATTACGCTGATATGAGCTATCTGGAATATACGGATACAGATTACGACGGCATTATGAAGGCGATCTTTTCCAAGACGGAGATATTGTCATTTGAGAGCATCAATACCAACAGGAGGAAGCGTGAAGCATCAGCCACTTTAAGGATCTCTGCCATAGATGTTAAAGACTTCTGTTCAAGCCATTTGAAGGATAACCTTACCATTGCGGAATATACTGAATCGGTTGATTCCTATACTGACAGAGTCACCTATAACATCTCGCTGGATTATGTTTTCGATGAAGGCGGAAACTGCTGGCTCGTAAAAAACTCATCAGCGGAAAAATACATGGATTGTTTTAATCCAGGAAAGAACGATCAGGATCATCCGTATTTCCTTGATGTTGCCTTCTTTTCGACTGAAGAGGCCAACGGGATCTTCAGAAACATCTATGAGGGTCTGGCCGAAGGACAGTTCGAACAGCCGCTTTATACATTGAACATAAACGATATGAGAGCATTCGACATGCACTTTTATAACGGTGAGATCGTTTATGAAGCAGCTGAGGAATTCACAAAAGCATATTTCAGATTTATTGTCGATCACGGTATTGAGATAAAGGAGATCAAAACCAGCAGTGACGATCTCTACCATGCTGAACTCAGCGGTAAGGCTCCGTCTGTCAATGAGTTATTCGACTATCTGACAAGTGACGGGTACATTATCGGTGTGTACAAGATGCTCCTGAGATATACATATATCGATGATGAAACCAGTTCCGAAGATAAATGGAACTATATGTTCGCGCAATTATATTCAGATCTCTCAAAAGAGATCCCCAATATGACAGGAACCGATTTTTCCGTTGAGGTCGCTATCGACAGGAGAGATCCTGATCCTAAGGAAGTATTTATGGAATTGCCTTTGAATATCACAAAGGATGAATTGCCCGACAGAGCCTCTATTTCTTTTACACAAAACAACAGATGTATTAAAAAAGCTGTTATTGAAATGGAAGACGAACTTCCCACTGAATGGTACGACTATCTCATTTACTATTCAGACAAGGGTCTTTATGTTCCCAACGATGTTATATACGGCACAACAAAAGATGTCGAATGGGAAGGAACAGAGGAATATCCGAATCAGGCAGTTGAAGTAACTGAGAGTCTTTCTGAGGGAGATATCATATACGGAGATTCACAGCCGGACAGCAACGGTGTTTCCATACATTACAGCAAGGAACCGGGCTGGCTTAACACTGCCGGTTACTATGTAGCTGATGACAATGTTCTCTTTATGCTCAAGTTCGATCACAAATTCGATAAGGGCACAGTGCTTGAGTACGATTGGGAGGTCGACGGAAAAGAATACGGAAGCACAGAGACCGTAGTTGTCGATGAGGACGGCAAGGACTTATTCGGGAGTCCGATCTCCTCAGCAATGTTCGAAAACAGCAAAACCATAATATTCAGGCTTTGGGAAGAAGGTCACACCCACGTGATCGGATATGTAAAACTGACCAAAACCTGAAACTTCAAAAGTCTTATGTTTTTCGCTAATAAGCAAATAAAATCTTATTTCCGCAAGGCTTAAGCAAGAATATAATTAACCAATAAGATATAAGTTCCGGAGGAATTCCCATGGCCAAGGAAATGATCCTCGTCCTCGATTTCGGAGGACAGTATAACCAGTTGATCGCAAGAAGAGTAAGAGAGCTCTCGGTCTACAGCGAAGTCAGACCTCACACCACGAGTCTTGAAGAGATAAAGGAGATGAACCCTTCAGGAATCATCCTCACAGGCGGTCCTTCCACGGTTTACGAAGACGATGCTCCTAAATGTTCTCCGGAACTCTTTAAGATGGGTATTCCGGTGCTCGGCATCTGCTACGGCGCCCAGCTTATGAACTATCTTTTAGGCGGCGAAGTAAAGTCCGCCCCCGTCAGAGAATACGGCCACACTGACGTTAATATCGATACAAAAGCAAGGCTTTTCAAAGGTGTTCTGCCCAAGACCGTCTGCTGGATGAGCCACACTGTTTATATTGCAAAACCCGCTCCAGGCTTTAAGATCACTGCACATACTGAGGTATGCCCTGTAGCAGCCGCTGAGAACGTTGAAGAGAACCTCTACTGCGTACAGTTCCACCCGGAAGTTGTTCATACGGTCGAAGGCACAACGATGCTTGCAAACTTCGTTAAGGATGTCTGCAAGTGCAAGTGCGACTGGAAGATGGATTCATTTGTTGAGACATCCATTAAGGAGATCCGCGAAAAGGTCGGCACAGGCAAAGTCCTCTGCGCCCTATCAGGCGGCGTTGATTCATCCGTTGCAGCAGTTCTTCTCTCAAAGGCAGTAGGCAAGCAGCTCACATGCGTATTTGTCGACCACGGACTTCTCCGTAAGAACGAAGGCGACGAAGTTGAAGAAGTATTCGGTCCCAACGGTCCCTACGATCTTAACTTCATCAGAGTCAATGCCCAGGAGCGTTTCTATTCAAAGCTTGCAGGTGTCACAGAACCAGAACAGAAGCGCAAGATAATCGGAGAGGAATTCATCAGAGTCTTCGAAGAAGAAGCTAAAAAAGTCGGCGCTGTCGACTTCCTCGTTCAGGGTACTATCTATCCTGACGTCATCGAATCAGGTCTCGGAAAGAGCGCCGTCATCAAGTCACATCACAACGTAGGCGGACTTCCTGACTATGTTGATTTTAAAGAGATAATCGAACCTTTAAGACTTCTTTTCAAAGACGAAGTGAGAAAGGCAGGTCTTGAGCTCGGCATACCCGAAAACCTTGTCTTCCGTCAGCCGTTCCCGGGTCCCGGTCTTGCCATCCGCATCATCGGTGAAGTAACTGCTGAAAAGGTCAGACTCGTACAGGATGCAGATGCCATCTTCAGAAGAGAGATGAAGCTCGCAGGCTTCGATAAGTACGCAAATCAGTACTTCGTTGCACTCACCAACATGCGTTCGGTAGGCTGCATGGGTGATGAGAGAACATACGATTACGCATGCCTCTTAAGAGCCGTCACGACAACAGATTTCATGACCGCTGAAGCTGCAGAACTCCCCTGGTCACTGATCAACAAAGTCACCAGCAGGATCGTCAACGAAGTCAAGGGCATCAGCCGCGTCTTCTATGACTGCACAGGCAAACCGCCGGCAACGATAGAACTCGAATAACATACAGAAATCTCAAGAAGCCTGAAATTATTGCGTTTCAGGCTTCTTTATTTGCTCCGTGAGTTCAAAATGAGTTCAAAACGTTTTTTAATAGAATAATCAGAAGATTATTTCTAGTGTGTTCTGTTG
>JAEEGL013570951.1_pt1 | contig 16532 bp, 15 predicted proteins | sample 9134231 | NCBI WGS metagenome assembly JAEEGL01 (sample SAMN16246548, study PRJNA631951) | gut metagenome | biome: gut microbiome; feature: rumen; material: fiber-attached | host: Bos | place: Iran: Karaj | collected 2018-10
GAGCGGTTCGTCGAGCAGCAGGACCTTCGGCTCGTTGACCAGTGCGCGCGCGATCGCGACGCGCTGCTGCTGACCGCCGGAAAGCTGATCGATCCAGCGTTTGCCGTAGCCTTCGAGGTTCACGAGCTTCAGCATCTTTTCGACCTTTTCTTTGATCTCGGCCTTCGGCTTCTTCTTGATCTTCAGACCGAACGCGATGTTGTCGAACACGTTGAGGTGCGGAAACAGCGCGTACTTCTGGAAGACCGTGTTGATCTCGCGCTTGTGCGGCGGGACCTTCGCAATGTCGACGCCGTTCATCTTGATCATGCCGGAGGAAGGCGTAATGAAGCCCGCAATGCAGCGGAGAAGCGTTGTCTTGCCGCAGCCGGACGGACCTAAAAGCGTTAAAAACTCGCCGTCGTTGATGTACAGATTGACGTGATCCAGCGCGACGTCCCCGTTGTAATCCTTGCTGATGTCGATCAACTCGATCAGATGCTTGCTTTTTTCCATGAGTCCCCCTTAAAATGACGGCGGCGTGCTGATCCAGAGCACCTTCGCCAGTGTTTTTCCGTTGTTGAAAAGATAATGCACGCCCTGCGGATGCAGATAAAAGCTGTCGCCCTTACGAACGCGGTGCTTTGTGTCGCCGTCTACGAGCGTCACCGTGCCGGAAAGCACCATTCCGAATTCCTCGCCCTCGTGCGGATCGAGCTCCTCCGTCTGTCCGCCCGGCGCGATCGTAACGAGAATGGGCTCCAGCGCGTTCTTCTGCGCGTTCGGCACGAGCCAGCGGATCAGCGTGCCCGCCTCCTCGTCCTCCTTCTCGAACGTGTCGTCCGGCGTGAACACCACGCGCGCGTCCGAGCGGTCGTTGAAGAATGCGGAAATATCGGTCCCGAGCGCCTCCAGAATGTCCATCAGCGTCGCGATCGAAGGAGACGTGATATCGTTCTCAAGCTGCGAGATGAAGCCCTTGGTGAGCTCGGTGCGTGCCGCAAGCTCCTCCTGCGTCAACCCGAGCTTGACCCGAAGCCTCTTGAGCTTTCTTCCGATCTCCGGTCTGCCCGATTCCATCGTGTCTATCCTTTCTAAACTAAAAGTTTACGATCACTAAACTTTTCTTGCAATATAATGCCATATCCGCTCCCCTTTGTCAACACTTATTTTGCCGATTCGCGTCCGTTTCCGCCGTTCTGCGGGAAATATACAAAAAGCCGGGGCGATCCCCGGCAAATATGAGGGACGGATCGCTCCGTCCCCGCAAGCAAAATCAATCTTCGTCGTTCTCGTTCTCCGCCGACGCGGCGACGCGTACGCCGGATTCCTTCTCAAACCGCTCGGCCAGAACTTTTGTCGTAAGATAGGCTGAGATGCAGTCGATCGCCATCTTGTTCTTGCCGCCGCGCATGATCGCAAAGTCGGCGTCGGTGATGTAGTTGACGATATACTTCTCATACATCGGCTTGACCGTTTCGACGTACTGCTCGGCGATGTTGTCGATCGTTCTGCCGCGGCTCTTGATGTCGCGCTTGATGCGGCGCAGCAGGCAGATATCGGTATCGACGTGCATATAGACCTTCAGCACCATGCGATCCAGCAGCCGGTGATCGTAGAACATGTGGATGCCTTCCATGATCAGCACCTCGGGCGGGTAAATGAGCTCGTCCGAGTCGGCGCGGAGGTGCGCGGCATAGTCGTAGCCCTTCTTGGTGATGGGCCTGCCGCTTTCGAGCGTGTCGAGGTCGCGGATGATCTCGTCATAATCGAAGATGTTCGGCTCGTCGTAGTTGATGTGTACGCGCTCCTCGAACGGCAGCTCCGGAAAGCTCTTGTAATAGCAGTCCTGGCCGATGATAACGCAGCTGCACGAAAGGCTGTCCTGGATCCTCTTGGCCAGCGTGCTCTTGCCGCTGCCGGACGCGCCGCAGATACCCACAATGATCATAAAATGCAACCCCCTCCGAATGATTTCTTTTGTAGTATTGTACCGCAATCCTGCCGCGCTTGCAAGAGTCTTTCGCCCTCCCGTGTCGATTTTCGCCGATCCGATTGACATTTCGCGCGAATTGTACTATATTTTTTATATACGATACATGAAGCGATCCGCTTCGGAAGGGAGTCATTATGAACATCATCACCGTCAGCCGCGAATTCGGTTCCGGCGGCCGCGAGCTCGGCAAACGTGTCGCCGACATTCTCGGCTACGACTATTATGACAGCGAGATCATATCCGCCATCGCCGAAAAGAGCGGGCTTGACGAGCACTTCGTCGAAAACTCGCTGGACAACCACGGCTGGCAGGACTTCCCCGTCTCCTTCGGCGGAACCATGCATTCGGTCGCATACCTCCAGGCAAGCAAGATCGATCTTCTTGTCCAGCAGAAAAAGGTCATCGACGGGATCGCCGCGCTCGGCAAGGACTGCGTCATCATCGGCCGCAACGCCGACGCGATCCTGAAGGACCATCATCCGTTCAGCATCTTCGTCTGCGCCGACACGGCGGCGAAGATCGCCCGCTGCCGCGCCCGCGCCCGCGCCGATGAAAAGCTCACCGACCGCGAGCTCGTCCGCAAGATGAAGGAGATCGACAAGGCCCGCGCACGCACGCGCGATTTTCTGACCGGCAGCGAGTGGGGCAAGTGCGAAAGCTACCATCTCACCGTCAACACCGGCGACTGGGACATGAAGCTTCTGTCCGCCGCCGTTGCGGAGTTCGCAAAGAAATGGTTCGAGAGCAAGGCATGAGGATCAAGCTTTCCGATCACTTCACATATCGAAAGCTCCTGCGATTTACCCTGCCGTCCATCGCCATGATGATCTTTACCTCGATCTACGGCGTGGTCGACGGGTATTTTGTATCCAATTTTGCGGGCAAGGAACCGTTCGCCGCGGTCAATCTGATCATGCCGTTCATCATGGTCGTCGCGACCGTGGGCTTTATGTTCGGCACCGGCGGGACCGCGCTCGTCTCCAAGACCTTCGGCGAAGGCGATCCGGAACGCGCAAACCGCTATTTCTCGCTGTTCGTCTATGCATCCTTCATCCTCGGCGTCCTGTTCTCGGTCCTCGGGATCATATTTTTGCGTCCGATCTCGCGGCTTTTGGGCGCCGAAGGAACGCTGCTCGACAACTGCGTCGTTTACGGCACGATCGTTATTGCGGCGATGCCGTTCTTTATTCTGCAGCTGCTCTTTCAGAGCTTCTTCGTTGCGGCGGAGAAGCCGAATCTCGGCTTCTGGGTCATCGTTGCGGGCGGCGTTGCCAACATGATCGGCGACGCGCTGCTCGTCACGCTCCTGCCGCAGGAGCTGAAGCTGACCGGCGCGGCGATCGCGACGGCGCTCGGGCAGCTTGTCGGCGGCGGCGTTCCGCTGATCTATTTTTTCCGCAAAAACAGCAGCATCCTGCGTCTCGGAAAGACCCGTTTCGACGCAAAAGCGCTTTGGAAGGCGACGACCAACGGCGTGTCCGAGCTCGTCAGCAGCGCTTCGATGAGCATCGTCGGCATCGTCATGAACCTGCAGCTTCTGAAGTATGCGGGCGAGGACGGCGTAGCGGCTTACGGCGTCATGATGTACGTCAACATGATCTTCGCCGCGATCTTCATCGGCTACTCCATCGGCACAGCGCCGGTCTTCGGCTTTCATTTCGGCGCGAAGAATCACGGCGAGCTCAGAAATCTGCTGCGCAAAAGCCTGCTGCTTTTGCTGATCGGCGGTATTCTGATGGTCGCCGCCGCAGAGGGCCTTGCAAGACCGCTTGCGCTGCTGTTCGTGGGCTACGACGCAAAGCTGATGGAGCTCACCGAATCCGGCTTCCGCATCTTTGCGCTGTCCTTCTTCTTCATTGGGTTTGCGATCTTCGGTTCCGGCTTCTTCACCGCGCTGAACGATGGCGTGACCTCGGCGATCATATCGTTTCTCCGAACACTCGTCTTTGAGCTCGGCGCGATCCTGCTGCTCCCCCTGCTGTTCGGCGTCAACGGTCTTTGGTTCTCCGTCGTCGTCGCCGAGCTGATGGCGACCGCGCTCTCGTTCCTCTTCATGGCGATCAAGCGCAAGAAATACGGATATTAGAAGATACGGAAAAAGGAGGGGTTTCGCGCCCCTCCTTCTTTATGTCCTGATTTAATGTCCTGATTTACTTGAACTTGACCGTCTTGAGCTTCTCCATCGTCTCGAAGGAGAGGATCGTGACCTCGTTCTGACCGATCACGTAGAATGCATCCTCCACGAAGAGGCCGCGGCCGTCGCCGAACCAGTATTCGCCGTCGGTCTCGATCTTGCCGATCTGCTTGAACGAATCGCCCTCGACGCGGAACACATAGTACGCGTTGTCCGCCGGGAACGCGATCGTCTGCGTCGCAACGTCGGCGAACACGATCTTGTGGTTGTACTGCACCTGCGTCCAGTTCACATCCTTCACTGACAGCTTGAACGCTTCCTTGACGTTCGACGGATCGGAGATGTCGAACATGCTGATCTTGACGTTTTCGGTCCAGCCGTGCTCCTCATCCGCGTCGTAGCCGATTCCGAGGAGCTTGCCATCGCCGAACGGATGCAGGTACGCGGAGAATCCGGGGATCTTGAGCGTTCCGATGATCTTCGGGTTGCTCGGATCAGAAAGGTCTGCGGAGAACAGCGGGTCGACCTGGCGGAACGTGACGAAGTATGCGACGTCGCCCATGAACCGCACGGACTGCACCATTTCGTCCTTCGCAAGATTTTCGAGCTTACCGACCGTGTTCAGGTTTCCGTCGAGCACCAGGAGGCTGCAGTCGCTGCTGCTGTCCCAATCGTAGGTGTCGATGCCGTCCGTCCAGATGGTCTGCACGCTCTCGCTGCGCGTCACGACGAACCGGTAATAGCCGTTGTATTCGTCCATGCTGAACTGATTCAGAAGCTGACCGGGGATCTTTGTCTCCGCGACCGCTTCGATCTTACCGTCCTCGATCGTGAACCGGAACAGGTTCGTGTCCGAGCCGGAGAAGGTCTGCACGTAATGCTTGCCGTCCTTGTCGGTCTTTTCCTCGGTCTGCTCGCTGCGCCATTCCTGCGACGCGATCAGAACGTCTCTGCCGTTGCAGTAGACCTGGCTGCAGCCGCCGAGCACAGCCTTGTGCGAATCGAACTCCCTGCCGTCCTGCGCGTTGATCGTCGCGACGATCGTGAACGCGTTCTCCTTCGATTCCGGGTTGATGTAGATCTCGTTCGGCAGCAATGTGACCGAATCGCCGTTCGTGACCACCTTCGGGCAATAATCGCGGACCGGCATCTCCTCGTCGATCCTGTACCAGTACCAGATATGGTAGTCCGAAATGAGCACGAGCAGATCGTCGACCAGCCGCGCGGTGCGGTAATTGCCCTGCTGCTTATGCGTGGCAAGATGCTTCGGCGCGGTGCGGTCGCTGATGTCGTAAACGTCTGCGATCGCAAACTGACGGTCCTCGTCCTTGACCTTATCGCTCCAATCGTTGTAGCTGCCGAGCAGGTACAGGCGATCGCCGCACAGCATCATCTCGCTGTAATACTGATAGAACATATCCTTGTCCCGCGGCTCGCGGAGCTTGATCGTGCCGACGATCTCCGAATCCCTGCCCTCCGCCGAAAGGATATAGACCTTGTTCTTATTTTGATTCAGCGCATAGATCCAGGTTCCGTCGGTCTTGACGATATCCGCCTCGTCGATGCCCTCGACCTGCACGTTCGTGCCGGAATAGCTGCGGCCCGTTTCGCCGTTCTCGGCGTAGGACGTTTTCAATACGTCCCCATCTGCCATCGGCGCCACAGGCGCTTCCTCCGGCATGGCTTCCATTTCGACAGCAGCATCGACCGCCCATCCTCCGCGCATGCCGTAGCCGTAGTATTCTTTGTTCATGCGCGCCTTCATGATCTCGCCGAGCGCCTCATAGGAAGCGACAGGCTCCGGCGCGGTCGGATCGGATCCGGTCGTCGCTTCCGTCGTGAGCGTGAACGACGCGCCCTCCGCGTTCGCGGCGAATGCGTTCTTTTCGGTATTTGCTTCGTTCACTTCGGCGACGATCGGCGCGCTGGCGCTTACGGCGTCCGCCTGACGGGAAGCTTCCTTCTTTCCCGCGTTCCGGCCGAAGCCGAAGCCGACGGCGAGGCACGCCGCTGTCGCGACGGCAGCCGCCGGGATCGCGATCAGCCATTGACGGACGCTGCTCTTCCGTGCGCTGCTCTTCTGCGCGCTCTCCGCCCGGATCTCGTCGAGCAGGCCTTCGCGCACATGGATCTCATCGTTTGTCTTTTGATACGAATCCTTAAACTTCATATTCTCCTCCAAGCTCTTCCTTCAGCATTCCTCTTGCACGGTGCAGCCAGGATTTGACCGTCGATTCGGTCGTCCGCATCACTTGGGCGATCTCCTTGACGGCGTAATCCTCGTAGTAGTACAGATGGATCGCCGTACGGTATTTTTCCGGGAGCCGCATCACCGCGTCGTACACCGTCGAATCGGTCCCCTCGTCCTCCGACGCAAGCTGACCCGCCGCTTCCTCCGGTACGCTGTGCCGGCGGAACGCGCTGCCCAAAAGCGATTTCGAGCAGTTCAGCGCGACCTTGATGAGCCACGCTTTCTGATGCTCCTCGCTCAAAAAGTCCGGGCCGCTCTTCAGGCATCGCAGGAAAACCTCCTGCACGACGTCCTCCGCGTCGGCGACGCTTCGCGTACGTACCAGCGCCAGACGGTAGATCATGTCGCCGTACGTTTGAAACAGGGTATCGAGGTCGTTGTTGACCGGCCGTTTTTCTTGGTGTTGCATGCAGTGTTCCAACGTTTTTTTGCTCCTCACATATAATACCGGGAAGTTCCGGATTCGGTTGCGTATTTTTTCTTCTTTTCCCAAAAAAGTTTACACAAATCCTATCGAAGACGGCGCGCCCGCATCCGCCTGCGCCGCACGCCGTCCGTCGGTTTCCTTATTGTTTTTTCAGCTGTTCCAGAAGTCCTTCGCAGATCGCCTGCACCATCTTCTCGCGGAACGCTTCGTCCTCCAGGTTCGCGCGGTCGCTCTTGTTCTTCCAGTTCCCGAGGACAAGGCGGACGCACGGGCATCCGCACTTGGACGCCACCTCGTCGCTGACCTTGTCGAAGCCCTTGCCCTTGCTGCTCTGGATCTTCATGCCGGTCCCTTCCGAATAGGCCTTGATCATGATCCGGGCAAAGCTCTCGTTCTTCTTCGTGCCCTGTACGAAGCATCCGTGCGTCGAAGAGCTGACCTCGTTGCACATCAGACGGATCGCTACGTCGCACTTCGCGTTCTTGATGATCTTTGCGCGCTTGGAGTTTCCGACCTCTTTCTTGTTATCTTCACGGGTGATGACGACCTTCGCGCCTCTGGATTCGAGGTACTCCTTGAGCTGCTTTGCGAATTCCAGATTGTATGCGCCCTCGGTCTTGTACTTCGATCCGCCGTCACGCGTGGGGTCGATGCCGATCGTAAAGCCCGCAAGCTCCGTACTCGTATCGGGATCCGGCTCCGGCGTCACGCCGGGCTTCGGCGTCTCGGGCTCGATCGGCGGAGGCGTCGGCGTTTCGGGCACGGGCGTGCCGGTCTCCGGCGTTTCAACGGGTGTCGCATTCGGGTCCGTCGGTTCTTCGGTCGCAGCGTTCGTCGTTTCCGCAAGCGGATCCGGTGTGTTCCCTTCCGGCTGCAGCGCCTTGTCGGATGATGTCGGCTCCTCGTTCATCTTCTGATTGATGCAGCGCAGCGTCTCCCGGAACGCGCCGCTCGCGAAGAAATAGATCGCGCCGACGATCATGCCGACGATCAAGATGATCATGGCGCAGAACAGCGAAAATCCCAGCGGATTGTTGATCCGGAAATGCTTTTTTCTGTTTTTGATACGTTTCATGGGATCGCTCCTTCCGAAAGCCGTTTTTTTGTTATTTCATTGTATCACGCATTTTGCAAATCGGAAGAGATTTTGCATTTTGTTCAAAAAAGATTAAAAAAGCACGCAGATAACGGATACAAATCCCGGAAAATATGGTATGATATGGTCATGCCTTATATCTGTACGCATCTTGCATTCGGAAAACGCGTCGCCGATGCGCTCGGGCGCTCGCCCGATACGCTCGGGGAACCGTACGTGCTCGGCTGCTTCGGTCCGGACCTCTATTTTTTCGACCGTCTGCCGCCGACGCCGTTCATACCGCATCAGAAAAAGCACGGCAATCTTCTGCACGCGCAGGATTGCTTTGCGCTGTTTTCCGCGCTTGCCGACGCTTCGGACGAATTGCTTCATACGTATCTTCTCGGGTTTTTAACGCATATCGCGCTGGACAGCACCCTCCACCCCTATATCGAAGCGAAGCACCGCGGCCTCGACCACACGCGCTTCGAGGGTGTGATCGACTCGATCGTATATGCCGAAACGAAGACCGCGATCCCCTACCGCGAGATCCTGATGCGCCGTGCAAGCACCGACCGCATCGACGCGCTGCTCGCCGACGCTTCAAAAGCGCTGTGCGGCGCGTCCGTTTCGGGCGCGTATACGCGCAGCGCGCGGAAGTTTTCGAGGCTCGCCCCGTTTCTGTTCGATCCGAAGGGCGGACGTTTCCGTGCGATCCTGCGCGTCGAACGCCTGTTCAAAAAGGAAGGTCTGCTCTCCGCCTTCCTGCTCGCCGCCGAGCGCAGCGACGAAGAGGACTGCATGAACCTCTCCCGCTCGGAATGGGCGTCGCCCTGGGAGCCGGACCGCATCCGCACCGAAAGCGTTCCGATGCTGTTCGACGAGGCGGAGGCGCTTGCCGTTTCCCTGATCCGCGCGTACGAAGCCGACGACCGCGAAGCGCTGAACGCCCTGCTCTCCGGCCGCACGATGCAGAAGGGGGCGCTGCCGCAATGAAGACCTGCTGCTTTACCGGGCATCGCGAGCTGCCGAAGGAGGATTCCCCCGAATACGCCGCGCTGCTCTCCGCGCTCGAAAACGCTGTCCGCGACGCCGTGCGCGAGGGCTGCAGCCGATTCCTCGTTGGCGGCGCCAAGGGCTTCGATCTTCTTGCCGGAGAATGGGTTCTTTCCCTCAAGAAGGTCGATCCGACTGTTTCTCTCTGCGTTTACGTGCCGCACCGCGGGCAGGCGAACGCGTATCCCCCGAACGACCGGCAGCGCTATCGCGCGCTGCTCGAAGGCGCGGACGAGGTCCTGATCCTTTCCGAGCCGTACTACCCCGGCTGTATGCGCGAACGCAACGCGCGTATGGTGAACGATTCCGCATTCTGCATCGCGTACGTGCGCAGAAAGCACAGCGGCTCCGCGCAGACCATGCAGATGGCGGAAAAGAAGGGCCTCACGGTCCTTCGGCTGTAAGATGTCGCATCAACGTCAGGCATCCCCCATACGGCTCGTGCCGATGTGCGCGCTGCTCGCGCTTCTGCTGCTCTGCGCAGCCGAGGCGACGGGATGGTTTGCGCTGCTCTTTTTCCTTCCGATCGCGCTCTGCATGCTGCCGCTCTGCGAGGAACGGCTCTGGGCGCATCTGATCCTTTGCGATCTGCTGATCGCCGCGATCGTGCTCGCGCTGCCCGTTCCGCATTATGCATGGCTCGCATATTTATGCGTTCTCGCGCCGTATGTGCCGGTCCGCCACGCGCTGCGGTATCTGAAAAAACCGGCGCTGTCGACGCTGCTTGCGATCGGGATCGTGCTCCTGTGGACCGCGCTGATCGTTTTCGGGCTGACGTTTCTCAACGTGTATCTGCTGACGCTGTTCCCGCCGCTGATCACGGCGCTTTTCGGGATCGGTATTCTGCTGTTCCTGTTTGTGCTCGACGTTATTTATCAGCTTTTTCTGAAGCTTTACCGGAACCGTCTGCGCCGTTTCCTTCTGCCCCGCGCATAAGCGCGCTCTTTCGCGGCATACTGAGAGTATGTGCGAGCAAAAAGCCATCCGAATCTATAAAAGTCTTTCCTGCCGACGCCGCCGTCGGCGTTTTTTCATCACGCTCCTGCTCCTGCTCTTCACGCCGCTGCTTGCGGGCGCGATCTGGCTGTTCTCGCAGGACGCGTGGCATGCGCTTGATCTCGAAAAGATCTACGCCACAGACGAAACGCTTCTGATCAAGGACCGGGACGGCGCCGTCGTCTCCCGCCTGTACCTTCGTGAAAACCGCATCTCCGTCGACGTTTCCGCGCTGCCGGAGCACGTCAGGAACGCATTTCTCGCCGCGGAGGACGCACGGTTCTACTCGCATCCGGGCTTCGACCTCATCCGCATCGCGGGCGCGGCCCTGCACGATCTCAAGGCCGGCTCCTATATCGAAGGCGCGAGCACCGTCACGCAGCAACTCATCAAGCTCACGCATCTTACCTCCGAAAAGACGCTCGACCGCAAGGTAGACGAGGCGATCCTCTCCTATCAGCTCGAGCAGCTTCTTTCAAAGGACGAGATCCTTTCCTGCTACCTGAACCGCGTTTATTTCGGCGCGGGCTATTACGGCGTCGAAGCGGCAGCCGAAGGGTATTTCGGCGTGCACGCAAGCGAGCTCACGCTTGCGCAGAGCGCGCTTCTGGCGGGCGTTCTGAAATCTCCGGCGACGTACGCGCCGCACCTTCGGCCCGAAGCGTCGCTCGGCCGCCGCGGCGTGATCCTCGATCTGATGGTCGAATACGGCATGATTGACGCCGAGACTGCCGCGCGCGCGAAAACCGAGCCCCTGAATCTGGTTTCCGACACGCTGAAGCTAAAGCACAATTCCTACATCGACCTTGCCATGACCGAAGCCTGCCGCATCCTGGGCTGCGATCTCGATACGCTTCAGGTCAGCGGTCTGACGATCGAAACGGCTATGGACGCCGAAGCGCAGCAAATTGCGGAGAACGCGTTCAAAAACGACGCGTATTTTCCGCTGTACGGCGACGAATCCGCCGAAGGCGCGCTCGTTCTGATCGACGCGAAAACAGGCGGCGTGTCCGCCATCGTCGGCGGCCGCGACGACGGGACCGCGCTCGGCTTCAACCGCGCAACGCGCATCCGGCGGCAGCCGGGCAGCGCGATCAAGCCGATCCTGGTCTACGGCCCCGCGCTTGAAGCGGGCTATACGCCCGCCTCCATGCTGCTCGACGACGCGGCGGAGTTCGGCGACTATACGCCGCGCAACGCCAACGGCCGCTATATGGGATGGATCACCATGCGCGAGGCTGTGACGCGCTCGCTGAATCTGCCCGCCGTGTCGCTGTTCCGGGAGCTCGGCGTCGCATACTGCAAAGCGTTTGCCGCGCAGCTCGGCATTCCGTTCGACGTGCGGGACGATTCTCTGACGCTTGCGCTCGGCGGCTTCACCTACGGCGTCTCCCCCTACCGGCTCTGCGGAGCGTACGCGGCGCTGGCGGCAGGCGGCGTCTACCGCGCGCCGTACGCGATCACACGGATCGTCGACCGCTCCGGGACCGAGCTCTACCGGCACGTTCCGCAAACAAGCCGGGTCATGTCCGAGGGCAACGCCTTTCTTTTGACCTCCCTTCTGGAAAGCGTGGCGCAGCGCGGCACGGCGAGCATGCTGAACGCGCTTTCGATCCCGCTTGCCGCCAAGACCGGCACCGTCGGCAACGAGACCGGCAACCGCGATATCTGGCTTGCCTGCTACAATCCCGAATACGCAGCAGTCGTCTGGATGGGCTTCGACGACGCGAGCGGCGGACGCTGTCTGCCGAAGGACAGCGGCGGCGGCAGCTACCCCGCCATGCTGCTTTCGGAGGTCTTTTCCGCGCTGTACCGCGACCGCGAGGCGCCGGATTTTACCGTGCCGGACAGCGTGACGGAGATCGCGCTCGACGCGGTGACGCTGAAAAACGAGCACATAGCCGTGCGCGCCTCGTCGCTTACGCCGAAGGAGCAGACCGTTTCGGAATACTTTCTGCGCGGAACGGAGCCCGTTGACGTTTCGGACTACTGGCAGCTTCCGGAGCCGCCGACCGATCTTACGGTCACGCTCGCAAACGACGTCGCGGAGATCACGTTCACACCTCCCTCGCGCTATATGCGCTACCGGCTCTACCGCGAGGACGATTCCGGCTTTGCCTTTCTGCTGACCACGTTCGAGGGCGCCGCGTACACCGTCGGCTTCTCCGATCCCGTCTGCGATCTGAACGGCGAGTATGCCTATTATGTGATCCCGGTCCACCCCTCGCTCACGGTCGACGGACAGCCTGTCACGGGACGCGCAAGCGAAAAACGTTGGATCTCCGTTCGGCATTCCCTCTTCTTTTCCCCGCAATAAAGAATATTTTCAACAAAAGGTTGACGAAAACGCGAATTTATATTATATTATTAAAGGGTAATCACAGCAAATTGCCGCAATATCATTATGGAGAGTGAGAATTATGGATTACAAGGCACTTGCAGCCAATGTTGAAAACCGTGAAGGGTTCGGAACGCAGGAATGGGTCTACCGCGTCCTGCGCGCCGGCATTGTAAACGGCGCTCTGCCCGGCGGAATGCAGCTGAAGCAGGATGAGATCTCGGCCGCGCTGAACGTCAGCCACATCCCGGTCCGCGAAGCGCTGCGTCAGCTCGAGGCGCAGCATCTTGTGACGATCCACGCCAACCGCGGCGCGACGGTCACCGAGCTGTCCCGCGAGATGCTGATCAACACCATGCAGGTCCGCGCCGCGATCTCCATCGCAATGCTGAAGATCGCCGTTCCGCGCATGACCGAAGAAGATTTTCAGGCGCTTGACGCAATTCTGGAAGAGGAGCGCAAGACCACCGAAACGATCGCGACCGAGAACCTCAACATCCGCTTCCACGAGGTCCTGATCGCGAAGGCGAACAATCCGGTCGCGGATATGCTGATGGAGATCATTCACGCGAACATCGACCGGTATCTTCGTACCGGTTTCTACAGCGACGCCGCGGACCGCGAGAACTCCGTGGTCGAGCATGAACGGATCCTTGCCGCATGCAAGGCGGGCAACGTCGCCGAAGCGGTCGAGCTCCTCTATGCGCACATCATGGACGCCGCCGCGCTGATCCCGGAAACCGTTCAATGATCCGCACACGCAAAACAGCCGTCTGCACAGACGGCTGTTTTTTTATGGCATCCGATAGAATTCCCACAGCAGCAGCGCCGCAGCCGCCGTGCAAAGCAGCAGCAGCGCGCCGATCGCCGCGGCCTGACCGCGTCTGCGCTTTCTGACGCTGTGATAAAGATACAGACCGCCGTAGCCCAACGGCAGCAGCAGCATTCCGAAAAACAGGATCACGGCGTCACTCCTTCTGCGGCTCGTGCGGGCTGTGCGAAAGCATGACCGTCACCGAAAACGTGACCGAAAGCGTCCGATACGCCGGTTTCCAATCATACCGCTCCCACTCCTCCGCCGTTTTCATGCGCATCGCTTCAAATCTGCCGAAGCCCATTGCGTCGCTGCCCGCGCGCTGCAGCGCGGAAAGGACCGCATGGAGCTCCCCTTCCAGCTCCCGTTTCAGGAAGGCTTTCAGCTCGTCGCTCTGCATCGGCAGCTTTTCTGGCTCCTTCGGATCAGCCTCCAGAAACAGTTCGACCCTCGCCGCTCTTCCGTCCGATCGGATCTTCGGCGCGTGCATCCGATAAAGTGTCACCGTGATCTCCTCTCCGCTCGGGAGCGTAAAGCCGAGATCGCCCTTCCGAAACCCGTCGGTCACCATCAGCGTCTCCATCGTGTGCCTACCGTCCAGGATCCCGACCATGCGATCCCCGTCGAACACGGCGCTGCCCGCGGTGGAGGTCTTGAGAAGGCTTTCCGTCAGCAGCGACCCGCCGACATACGGATAGGTCTCCTTGCCGATCAGATCCTCTGTAAGCCCGTATTCGTTGACGGCTGCGTAAGCGAGCATCGCGTCGAAGCGCTGATCGGAGATCGCCGCAAGGTACGTCCCGTAGCCCGCGTCCGCGCTGACGCCGGAGGATCTTTCGAGGTCCCCGACCGACGTCTTGATCTTGCGGAGCGACGGGTCCGCGTCCGAAAGCCAGCCCTCGAATACGTCCCGCAGCGGCGGCTTAGCGACGACGACGCGCAGGTTCGGCCAAAGGTCCGGCTTGCCGAACGCGAAGTCCAGAAACGTGCTCTGCTCCCCCGTCCTCGCAAGATCCTCGCCGATCACCAGCAGCGACGCGCGGGAAAAGCTCAGTCGGCTCGGGTACGACGCGTTCAGCGTTTCATATGCCTCCGAGAAGCTTCTCGCCTCGGCCGTAATCACCTTGTTTTCGACCTTCGTTTCCTCTGCGCCGCCCGGCGCGGACACGAGCAGCGTCACAAGGTACGGCATCGTCGTTCCGCGCTCGACGCCGACGTTCAGCACGTATGCGTATTCGTCGATGTTCTTTGTCTGCATGCACCCGCATAAAAGCATCAGCGCACAGAGCGGGATCAAACGGAAGCGATGCATTTCGGTTTCCTCCTTCTCGGTTTCAACAGGATCAGCGGGAACGGCACGGAGATCAGCGCCCAGCCGTAGCCGTACAGAAGCTTCAGGATCGCGACCGTCGTCTCGGAATCGTAGTACAGCACCTGGATCAGCGTAATTGCAAACGCCGAAAGGCACAGCACGACCGGCCGCACATCCCGCACGCCGAAGGTCTTTGAGAACAGCATGCCCGCCGCGTACAGATAGAATCCCGCGCTGAGGATCGCGCCGGAAAGCCACAGAAACAGCACCGCGCGGTCGAGCCGCAGCGTCGGGTTTTCAGCGCGCACTTCGACAAGCATCCGGTAGAACGGCGCGGGCATTTCTCTGAGCTGCGTATAGGAAAACGTCATAGACAGCGCAAACAGCGCCGCCGCCGCAAGGAGCCCTCCCGCGATCGCGCCGATGCGTCCGGCGCTTCGCATGGCAAGCCGGTCCTGCGTGCCCTCGCCGACGCACAGAAGCGCCAGAAGCGGCGGCGCGGTGCGAAGCTGTGCGGCTCCCGCCAGCGTGAAAATCGAGAAGGGATCCCCGATCGGGATCGGGTAAATGCGGTACAGGCGATATTCGCCGACGCCGGAGAGCAGCGCGGCGACGATCGAAACGAGCAGGATCGGCAGCAGGATCCGCGCGGTCCGCACGATCGTTTCCGCGCCGAGCGCAGTAAGAAGGAACAGGCACGGCAGAAGCCACAGGCAGGCGGTCACCTGCTTCGATTCCGTAAAGACATACTGCGTCATCGTCAGAAGAAAGCTCTCCAACGGCTGCATAGCCGCAAGCACGAGCGCGAGGACCAACGGGATCGCGAGCGCCGCCTTCCACCGCGAACCTCCGATCAGCGCGGAAAGATCGCTGCCGCCGCGCACGCGGAGCGTCCAGATCACGATCTCAAACAGCAGCAGCGCCTGAATGCAGGAGATGATCTCCGCGATCCACGACGCGTTCCCGCCGCTGTACAGCGCGCGGCTGTCCACCGAGAAGCATGCGCTGAAGAAGGTCGCGGTCAGCACGATCGCCGCGCTCTCCTGCCGTCCGAACGAACCGATCCGAAGATTCATGCGCGCCTCCTGTTCGTGTTCGACCAGTCGGACGCCTCCGCGCGGTTTTTCAGCCCGGTGCGGAACAGCATGTGCTCCCGGTGCTTCGTGACCGGCGCGAACGGCGCGAAAAACGGCACGCCGAAGCTCTTTACGGAGCACATCGCCGCCGTGGCGCACAGCCCCGTGACCGTAACGCCCAAAAGCCCGGCAAGCGTCGCCGCAATACACAGCAGGATGCGATAGTACGCCGCCGCGACCTGCGCGCTGTAATCCGGGATCGTGAAATTGCCGAGTCCCGTCAGCGCGACGATGATCAGCACGACCGTCGATACGATATTTGCGGAAACCGCCGCCTGGCCCAGAAGCAAGCCGCCGATGATCCCGATCGCATGACCGATCGAGCCTGGCACCCGAAGCCCCGCCTCGCGTACGAGCTGAAACACCAGCAAAAGAAAGATCATCTCCATCCACAGCGGCAGGAACACCATCGCGCGCGACGCGATCACGGTCTCCAGGATCTCGCTCGAAAGCTGTCCCGGATGGTGCAGCGCGAGCGCGAGAAAGTACGCCGGCAGGTACGTCGAAAGGATCGCGCCGACCATGCGCACCAGACGCACGATCGACCCGACCGGCTGCCGCATATCGAGATCCTCGCCGCTTTCGAGCAGCGAACCGACCGTGATCGGCAGCACGCCCGCCATCGGGCAGCCCTCCATGAGCAGCGCGATCCGCCCGTCCAGCACCGCCGACGCCGCGCGGTCCGGCCGCTCGGTCTTCAGCATCTGCGGAAGCGGCAGGCAGGAATGGTCCTCGATGAGCTGCTCAAGCCGCCCGACGGTCAGCCGCATATCGGTGGAAACGCCGTCGAGCCGCCGCCTGACCTCCCGAAGAAGCGCCGGGTTCACCGTACCGTCGAGGTACGCAAGCACGAGCTTCGTCCTGTTCGTTCCGCCGGAATCGCGGAATTCACAGACAAAATCCGGCCGTTTCAGGATCCGCCGCAAAAGCGTTACGTTCGTACGGATGTTTTCCGTGAACGCCTCCTTCGGCCCCATGATCGTCATCTCGTTTTCGGGCGGGCCGACGGGTCGCGAAA
>JAEEGL016223086.1_pt1 | contig 16532 bp, 12 predicted proteins | sample 9134231 | NCBI WGS metagenome assembly JAEEGL01 (sample SAMN16246548, study PRJNA631951) | gut metagenome | biome: gut microbiome; feature: rumen; material: fiber-attached | host: Bos | place: Iran: Karaj | collected 2018-10
ATGACAACTATTAGGGAAATAACTATCGCTACAACTCGTTTCATTATCGGTTCTTTTCTATCAGTCTGACTGGGGTTTTATATTTTTCTATCTCTTCGGGCATAGACACTACCAACGTCCGAGCTAAAAGCAAGGCTCCTGCCTTGCGCAAAGGTGAATGTTTGCACAAGGAGGAGAAGTAGTAGTATGTTAATAATGCGTTTCAAAACGGTTTTTTAGTTATGGACAAGTCTAAAGATTGTTTTTTGCTGAAATGGGTAGCGAAACACTACGATTAGTGAAGATATTCTAATAATACCCATAACTTTTGTTAGAAAACAAGCCGCCAATCTCACCCGTTTCGGGATTGAAATAACGTTCTTCCCAAGCACCACAATAGTATCCTAATCTGATTAGCATTGTGTAACCATCAACTTTTTTTCTACACCAATAGACTTTACTTGTATCCGGCTTTTCATCTCTAGTAGGTCCTCGCCCCAAATTTGGCATAATGGGGCGTGGCATCTCCACCACCTTGTGCACACTTCCATCGGCGTTGTAAATAGTTGTTGTGTATTCACCTAATTCAAATGTTGTTACAATAACCTTATCCATATTGGGGGTTGGAAGAGTGCCTTCATACCAAACATTTGTGAAAACAATGGGTTGACCATTATAATTCCAACGGACTCCGATTACTGCTAATTCATTTTCTTCCTCATAGTAAGAAAATTCATTTGGAAAGTTCATTGTTGGCGTTTGCTGATATATATGACTGTCAAACGTAACAACCATTCCCTTATCATTAAACCACTCAAAATCTGTTATTATTTCCATAATATTCATTTTAGTTCTAATCTTTCGATTTCTTTCAAATACTTTTTCCAATCTTCACCTCGCCAATTTACTTCTTTTGGCAAAACAATCTCATACTGCTGATTACCACCTTTATATGATACGAAAATATCAAAGTTTATAGTTTCTTCAGCGTATGAATCTATTTGCGGGCCAACAACGCCATTACGAACAGGCAATTCCTTTGTGACACGATATTTAACACGAGTTGGCTCATATTCCAATTTTTTCCAACTCTCCAATACAGCCATATCTTCTCTTAGTTCTTTGATGGTTGTTATAGCATCGTTCGATCCCCAACCGCCCGGTTTATTATTGACCACTTTTACTCCGTTTTCCACTTTAACTCCATCTATCACCATGTAAAACTCTTTGCCTGGTTTTAGTACCTCTTCCGTGACAATGCAATCATCGGTATAAGGCGCACTTCGACCCATTTCCCTCCGTTAGGCGTAGTCTGCAGACTACGTCTTTGCTAAAAGCAAGGCTCCTGCCTTGCACATAAATACGCAATCCACCTCTCATCTTATCACAACCGCATCGGGTCTAACAATTGTAACTTTTACTGCGCATTCCATATCCGCATAGGCTCGTGCACTTGAGTACATATACTCTTCGGCATGTTGCACAATTCCTGCTCGCACAGGATTTTGATGTATATAGTCTATCTTTTGGTCGATAAACTTATTGCTAAATATCTCTTCGGCATGGTTCTCGTGAGTCCAAAGTTGATATTTTTCATTGCGCTTGTGACGTTTAGCAGCGAACTCGAAAATATTCAACATCCAATCTCGTCTGCTTTCATTAATACTTTCAATTGTTTCAAGCATTTTCTTGGCGGTAAAGCTTTTTAGCTCGCGAATCACATCACTCAAATTTCCATTATCGCTTCGCACCAACAAGTGAATATGATTGCTCATTATCACGAATGCGAATATTATCAAACCTTTATTCTTTTGACAGTAGTTCAAGCTATCAATAACAATATCACGATATACTTTTCGAGTGAATATATCAACCCAATCTACCACTTGAAGCGTCAAATAATACACGCCCTCTTGATTTGCTATTTTATATCCTGTACTCATGACTTTCTATTTTTAGTTACTTACAAGGCTGGAGCTTTGCTATTTGATACGACGTAGGCAAGAGCCTACGCCGAACGGAGAGAAATAACTATCGCTACAACTCGTTTCATTATCGGTTCTTTTCTATCAGTCTGACTGGGGTTTTATATTTTTCTATCTCTTCGGGCGTTGGTTGCCAATCGAGGACATCGACAGTTTTTGTTTTGCCTTCGGTCAGTTTTATCAAGACCGTATCGCCAACATGTAGCGATTCAAAAATCTGGCGACGACGAATATCCTCAATTTTTATATAATCAGTTATTGTGTCGCTAAACTGCAACCTAACCATATAAAACCGCTTTATCTGACTGCCCCAATGCACTTGTTTTAGATGCTTATCGTAAATAGTAGCAATAATTGGCTTGCGCATTTGGTTTCTTACCTTCTTTATTTTCTCTGCCGTTGGCTGCCAATCTGCGACCTCAATAACCTTGGGATTTATATCAGATACCTTCACAAGCACGTAACTCTCTTCATTTAGCGAATCGAAAATGTCATCATAATCAGGTTCGTCTTTATACATAAGATTGACCGTCTTTTGAACAGTATCGTTTACTTGCAATGTCACCAAATTGCGTAGGAACTTATCGCGCTCCTTTTTTACAACGCGTGCAACTTCTATGTGATGCTCTCTTAGTAAATCGCGGCGTTCTTCGTCCGATAGTTTCAAGTCATCGTATTCGGGGCGTGGCTGTTCTACACCATCAATAAAAAGAACGGGCTCCATGTACTTTTGAATTTCGGCTGGGGATGGGTCGTCTTTGTATACACAAATGATAAAATCATCTAATGACATTTTTACTATAATGGTGTCATCTTTCTCTTGCGTACCAGAAAATTCTCTTTCTCTCCCTGATTGCATTGAACTGCAAGTAATAAGAGGGTACGACTCATACTTATCGTGATAGTGCGTCTTACCAATAGTCCCTGTATTTAGATAGAATGTTTGATTTTCTCTTAATTCATTTTGATGTAACTGAGCTCTTTCACCAAGGGCATAACGCAAAACGAAATGTAATGGTATGATAATTAGCAACACAAAATATTTTCTTTTATCAAGCATATAAAGCCCCAAAGAACTACAGAAAATTGTAGACGAAGCATGCCACATAAATCCGATAGAATAGTGATACTTGAATTTATATTCTATCATTTGAGGAATGAAGCACAAAACTGTCATTACCCCAAATATTATGATTATAATTTTGAATATTGTATTTTTCATTCTTTTTCCTTTGGCTCAAATTCTTTTCCTTTAGTATAAACAATACCAGCAACGTACCTCCCTATTGATTCTGTAATAGTTCTAAATATTTCCTCTTTGACACCGGAATCCAAATCCTCAATTTGCATTATATCAAGAGCTGTTTTCCACCCACAATCAATTAAAACAGGAACGAATTTTTCTAAAAATTCGTAGCCGCACTTCAACCAAGCATCTTTGGGTGACATTGTTTGATCTACATAAGCGGAATATATGGCAGATATAGCTCGGGTATAATCAAAATCTTCACCGAATGTTACTAAGCATTGTGACAGCATCGCCTTACTCGTATTCTTCGTCATCCGCGATTTCAATTTATTGTCTATGACATTTGAGACTCCTGCTTGTAGAACTCCTGTCCAAAAATCCATTGATTGATTATCATACTCAAAATTGAAATCATCCTCCATGCTTAGGAATTCAATATACGAATCAGTAGTAACAGTACGTCCCTTAGAATTCTCGTCAATTGCCCAACAAAAACTTGATATAAAGAATTGAGAAACTGCGCCTCTTATGAATGCCTTCGCATCTTTCTTGATGTGGTATCTAATAGCCTTCTTGGTTAATTCTTGAACTGCCTTCCGTCCGATAGAAACTGACAAATCTTTGATCCATTCTGCAGAGCCTTCTCCTAACATACCAAACAATATTTCGGCTTCAGCAGGGAACAAGGCTGCATTTATCATTATTCCAAAAGCCAAATCGAAATCTTTCATCCATTCCGATTTTCCAAGGCTTTGTTCTGCAAAATGAATCATAAAGTCTTCTTTGAGAATGCAAGGATTTGCCAATATCGCACGACGCATTACTTCGCTATTCATTATTGGCTCATTAGCATACTTCTCAAGCAACGCATCGCATTCGCTTTCAACTTGCTTGTATGTACAGTGGCAGTCGTTACTGAGTTGTAATGTCTCTACAACAACGCCATTCTGTTCTATTCTAACCTCATCTTTAGATACAAACACTTTCACTGCATCATTACCCACAGGGTTTGTAACAAGGACATTGTTTACGGCTAACACTTCCATCGCATGGGAATTGCCTATTTTATAGCCCCAGCCAGTTACCGTATGTTCTTTGGTATTCTCGTCTGTCTTGAAAATGGTCGATTGGTCATAACCATTTATGCGTATTGTAGCAAGTGCGCCCCGCGCATTTGGTGTGACATCTTCTTCAGTATAGAATCCGCTTGGGGTATATTTTTCGAGGTCTACAATTCGTCCGTCTGGCAGATAGAAATGTGTGTAATGTTTTATCGCATTTATTACACTTTCATCATTTATGCACAGAATCTTAGTACCTATTTCACCCCAAGCTTCCGCACCTTCTTCATCTTGCAGCCACTTAAACCTCACGCTCTTTGGCTGGTGAATATCTTTCCACTGCCAGTGGTTAAGCGTCTTGCCGTCGTTGTAGTCCATCAGGTTGTCGGTAGTGCGTTCTGCGGCAAGGAAATCGTCTTGGGCAAAGGTATGCTTCAGGTGGAATGCGCCGTGGCATATCTCGTGGGCATCAGTTCGGTAGTTGTTGAATTCATTGTAGATAAATCCGAACTGATAGCCGCGCGGCATGTAGCCATTTACAACTTGTATTTTGTCGTTTTCGTCGAGTTGGTTGTTGATGCTACACTCGGCGAGGAAGAGATAAACCGTTTCGTTATCTACTCCACGCTCCTTTAGCTTGCTAATCGCCGCTTTCTGGTCGGTGTTATATACGCCAATCATGCCGCTGCCGCCGTGCGTGAATTTGTTATTCTTAGCGTATTGTATCGTTATCGGCTCGCCAATGGTAACATCAAAGTCCACCATCAGCTTGGCGAAAATCTCATCGAGTCCTTGCTTCGTTTCCACGGCATCGGGGGCTTTGGTGTCGCCAATCGGCACAAGGCAAATCTTGCGCGTTACCTTGTCGTAGCTCAGCACGTTTAGTTTGCCTACTATGTTGTTGTCGGAGTCGTAGGCATAGATAGAGGTCGTATCGCGGTCGCCACGAGCGGTTACGGCAAGTTTGCCTTCTTTGCAAAGCACTGGCACGCCGCGCTCCGTTTTGAATGTGTAGGTTTTGTACGGCTCGGCCTTAATCTCGAGTTTAGCGTTGCTCTCTACGCAGGCGTATGCAGGCTTATAATCGCCTTCGCCAATGCTCGGGAAACGCTCGGCATAGCCAGTCTTTCCTGAATAATTATCGTATGTATCAAACAGATAATCGCCAGCGCTGAAGAATTTTACGTTGCCACTCTTCGTTACCTGCGAATCTTTCTCTTTGATATTCTCGCGCAACAACGCCTTGCTTCCCCCGCACTTCGTGTACTCCTCCACGCCCATTACGTTGCCGTCTTTGTCGATGACGAGTTCGTGGCCGTCGCCATCTTGTACTAAAGCGCGTGTCTTGCCGTTTATCATGGAGGTTATCTCCACGTCTTTGTTATCGCTCGTTACGGCAAAATACTTATCGCCTTCGCGGCGGATGGTCTCGAAACGGACATAGCCTTTGGAATATTCGAGGACGATGGTGTCTTTGATGGTGTTATCCGTTACACTATCAACCGACACACTTTCCACTAACATACTATCCACGCCAACACCTTGCGCAAATGTGAATGTTTGCACAAGGAGAAAAAGTAGTAGTATGTTAATAATGCGTTTCAAAGCATTTTTAGTTATCGTATTTGGTTGAAATCTTGATTGTTGTTAAGAGGTAGGCTACAAAGCCGAACAAAAAAAATGCATACTTTCAGATACTACTCTTTCTTGAAATTCAAATCGTAATTATCTATATCGAAAATAATTCGATTATGCCTAATTATCGGATCTTGTAATGACGATTGCCATTTATGTTTCCACTCAGATATATACTCATCAAATTCAATCCAACTACTAAAATGTATATCTTCAGGCAAACCATCCATAAAAAACAATTGCCATGTTCCTATATGCTCGTGATGAACATTGTTTTTTATATATACATATTTGAAAGTACTATCTGGAAATAACTCAATATAATGGCAAACTCCTTTTTCTTTATGCTGAGAATAATATCTACCCGAAACATCGTTTTGACTACATGATGTTAGTAGAAACAATCCTGATAATATTACTATTATTTGTTTCATCATTTGTAAAATTTATTAGTGTCTACTTTCATTTTGAATATAATTCTTTGTCCTATGGTTGACAAAGGAATGATTTTATCACCTTCTCGCTTATAATTATCAGCCACATGAAGCATTAGAGACTTTCTACTCGTTTGGTTTATAATTTCAACCAATACCCAATTATGCTCATTCGTTGCTCTAATTTTTACAATAGCTCCACCCATGAAAATTTGCTCTAAATTAGATGAAAAATGCCTTTCCACTGATTGTAGTGTAGACAGATTTTTGTCTGGTGTTAATTCTAATGAGATTGTAACCCCTTTGTTTGAATATAGATTTTTGAAATCATCGTATGTACGACAGCCATCTTTGATAAGTTTTGCTTTTAGATCATTGATTATTTCCTCCCCCGTTGGGCGTAAGCTGCGCCTACGTCCGAGCTAAAAGCAAGGCTCCTGCCGTGCGCAAAATATTACCAATGGTTATAAATAATTGATAAATTCTTTGCCTTCGCTGGTTATCGATATCACTGAATACAAGCGCACGGCATCTTTGGGGATGTAACACAAAAAGAAAAAGCACAGAACGCACTAAATATGCGCATTCTGTGCTTTTCGTATAGGATATTTATATTTCTAATTAATCGTAGGTAAACGAGCTACCGCCCAAGAACTCACGAAGTATCGATGTTGGCGGAATAGAGCGCGGCTCCATAGGCTTGATGTAGCTAAGGAACTTGAGCAGTCGGCGCGCTTCGGAATAGACTGCCGAGTTGGGCGCAACCTCAAGCAAGATAGGCTCTGCCTGCGCCTTGAGCACCGAGAGTTCGTAGAAAAGCGCCGAGTTGAACATCACGTCGGCCTCCTCTTGGTTAGGGTATATATATTTATCCTCGCCTCGGCGCACACTCGCCCAACGCATAAGGGTATCCTCGGCAGAATAGCCACGATACTTATAATCGCGTACAATGCGGCGAATCAGGCGGTTGTCGGTGGTATTGATGCGCGAAAGATTGTCGAAGTTGATGCTGGCAAGTGGCGCTACGTAGATACGGAACTTAGCTTCGACTGGCACTTGCGCACTGAGTTGGGGCGTAAGTCCATGAGTACCTTCAATCACAAGCATATCGTTGGCATTGAGGCGCAAACGCTCGCCATCGAAGTAGCGTTGCCCTTTTTCGAAGCTAAACTTAGGAATCTCTATTTCTTCACCATTCATAAGTTGCAACACTTGTTGGTTGAAGAATTTAGTATCAACAGCATCGATAGTTTCGAAATCGTAGTCGCCATTTTCGTCGCGCGGAGTCTCTTCTCGATTTACGAAATAGTTGTCGATCGAGAGCGTCACAGGACGGATGCCGTTTACCATCATTTGCACACCAAGGCGTTTGCTAAATGTAGTTTTTCCACTCGACGAAGGACCAGCAATAAGTACAAGTTTAATTTTATCTCGACGAGCAGCAATCATATCAGCAATATCAGCGAGTTTCTTTTCGTGCAAGGCCTCTGCTATTTGCACCACACTCTCGCTATGCCCACTGTCTATATGATGATTCAAATCGGCCACATGGCGAATGTTCATAAGTTGCTGCCATTTATCGAACTCGCGGAAGGTGGCAAACATCTTATCTTGGCGAATCATTTTTGCAATTTGTTCGGGTTCAGCCGATTGTGGAAGTTGGAGCAACATTCCATTGTAGAACGGCTTCAAATCGAACATATCTACAACCTTGGTATTAGGCACAAGTTCGCCATATAGAACCGCCGAATACTCACCCAAATGGTGAACCGTGGTATAAATCTCGCGACGTTGACGCAACAAATTCGCAGTAGCCACAAGGTGCGAATCGAGCAATTGAAGCACAGTTTCGGTTTCGGCCTCTTCGCGCACGATGGGAAGCCCCTCATACACAATATGCTCCATCTGGTCTTTGATGTTGGCAATCTCATTCATCTGCAGTTCGACACTTTCGCCGCGATGAACCTCGCAATACAAACCGCGCGAAACGGAGTGCATCACCGAGAGAGTGGCATCGGGCATCAATCGACGCACAGCCACATAGAGTATAAAGATGAGCGAGCGTGTATATATACGCATACCCTCAACGTGCGTAATATCAAAAAAAGTGATGCGCTTCGGCTGATAAACACGATAATTCAGCCCGATGTATTTATTATTCACCACAGCACCGAGCATCGTGTATTTCAGTTTTATCTCTAAATATTCAGCTATTTCACTAAGGGTTAAGCCAATAGGCACTTCGACAGATTTGTCGATGTTTGTACAATAAATTCTAATTTGATTATTCATGTGTATGATGTTTATTGGTTCTACAATGTTAATGCGAATAAATATAAATGCCAATCAGCGACCATAACTATTCACTGTCAAGCACGAAATATTTTGAGCGCTCATAGGCAATCTACTCAGTTTTGGCAGAAGCATACTGCTTTGGCGACATGCCATAAACCGCAGAAAAGCACTTAGCGAAATAGCTATTATTCGAATAACCAACGAGATACATCACCTCACTGACGGTGAACGAGCCCTGCGCGAGCAACATTGCGGCTTTCTTCATGCGCACTTCGTTCAGATACTCAATTGGCGTGCGATTCGTTATGGCTTTCATACGTCTATAGAGCTGCTTGGGGCTCATTTTCATCTTCACAGCAAGCGCATTAACATTGAAATCTGCATCAGCGAGGTTTTCCTCAATACAGTCTTGCACAGCAATTACAAAGCGCTCATCATCAGACACTTCTGCTAGCTTTTTAGGTTCGAGTATTGTATCTATATGAGCCCTCTTCTCTATGGCTTTGCGCGAGCTCAGCAATTGTTCAATACGTAGCACAAGTTGCTCAATATCAAATGGTTTAGCAACAAAAGCATTTACTTTCAAACCAAGGCTAATCTTCTCGGTCGGAGCATCATCTTTTGCCGTAAGCATAATTATCGGAATATCAGCCGTTTGCTTATTCGCACGAATATGGCGAGTCATCTCTATTCCATCCATCACTGGCATCATGATGTCGGCTATTATCACGTCGGGTAGGTATTTCAACGCGAGGTCGAGGCCCGCCTTACCATTGTGAGCAGTGTAGCACGTATAGCTATTAGAAAGCTCATTTTCAACAAAATCGGCTATCTGTCGATTGTCGTCAACAATAAGAACTGTGGCGCTTGGAGACACATCGGTAGGCCTCTCGTGGTTACGTTGCGGAGCTTTAGCAATTGGCAACTTCACCACAAACGTCGAACCGCTCTTGCCATCGCTCTGCGCCTCTACAGTGCCGCCAAACTTCTCGACAAACTGCTTCACTAAGAATAGTCCGATGCCAGTGCTTTCGCTGCCTTTAGTAGCTCGCGCTGGGCAATAATAGCGTTGAAAAATCTTCGACAAATCGTCTTCGGCTATGCCAATTCCGGTGTCAGTAATATTTATACTTACATACTTATTATCAACTGATATACAAACATTTACAGCACCTTCTGACGTATATTTGCACGCATTGCCAATGAGATTATTCAGTACCGATTCCATCTTCACTGCATCAACGTAGACAAAAGCCTCGTCAACATCGGACTGAAACGAAAGCGTAAGTCGTTCACCGTCAGCAGTTTCCTTATGTATATTGAGGATACTCTCGGCAAATTCGACAATCTCTACGTACGAAAAATTGTACTCGTTAGCGATGTCGCTGTCCACACGAGCAAAATTGAGCGCACGCGTAATCATCTTATTGAGGCTCAGCGCACTACTGAGCACGCTCTGCAACTCGCGACGCATCGATGAGCTATCTGCACGTTTCACCATTCTGTCGAGCGGACCGATAATTAGGCTCATAGGAGTCTTGAATTCGTGAGATACGTTGGTGAAGAAATCAATCTTCATCTGCGTCTGTTCCAGCGTTTTACGGCGCTCAATTTGTTCAATACGCAGACGATTGCGCACATTGTAGAACGTATAAATCAGCCTAAGGAGCAAAAAGAAAATCAGTACGTAGATTACATACGCCCAAATAGTTTGATAGAATGGTGGCAAAATACGTATAGCCATCTCTCTATCTGCAACATACGTCATATCGGGCAACATCTTACCAACTTTCATTACATACGTACCGAAATGCAAATTCTGATACTGCACGCGATTCTCTCCAATAGGCAACGTATGCCACTCATTATCATGACCTTGCAACATATAAGCAAACGACTTCGATGACGAATAATCGTAGTCGGCAAGTTCAAAAATGAGATTGTTCTCTTTGCTCGAAAGTTCAATTTCGTCAACGAAGCGCAAATCTGGTCGCTCTGCATACGCTAAGTCGTTTATATACAAGGCACTTACGAATGTTTTTCTATCATCGACAGCATTCAAAATATTGCTTGGCGAAATCATCGAAATGCCATCATTCGCGCCCAAATAGAGAAGCGAATCGGCTGCCGAATAACACAACGACGTATATCTTCGTTGCGACACAACATAGCGCTTAACATCTTCATTATCAACACACCACAAACCATCGACGGCAGAAAGCCAAATTTTGTCATCGGCTTCGCACATATCGAAAATTTCGGTGTGCGGAGCAAGGTTAAGCACGTGTATTTCGGTGGTATCGGCATAAATATGTATGGCATCGTCGCAAGCCACAAAGAGTTGCCCAGGCGTTGTTGACAAAATTTTTGTTGCACTTTTGCCGGCACTCAGCTGCGTAAGTCGCTTATTTTCCTTGTCATAGCACCACACACCAAAACGATGCAAAAGCATGTAAACATATTTATCGGCAACGGCAAACTGCTCAATGTAGTCGCTCGGCAAACTGCCATCATTTTGCGACATCGAACGAATGGCAACAACATCGTTTTTTGACGAGGTAAACTGCTGTTTTTCAGCAATTAGCACACCTCCTTGACAAGTTGCAATCCACAGATGACCATCGCTATCATCAAACATATCGTACGCCCAATTGGCATTATGAACGCGCTGATTATCAACAACATTGTAATTGACAAATACTTCATTTTTTTCGTCATAGCGATTGACACCGCCATCTGTAGCGAGCCAAATAGCGCCGTCGCAGTCTTCATATATACTACGTATTCTATTGTGCGACAGGCGATTATCTACACTACCTAAACGAAACCAACGCGAAGCACCGCTGCTCTCAAGCATGATGAGACCATTCGTGCCGCCAAGCCACTTGCGCCCACGGCTATCAACAAGCATCGTAGTTATGGTATTGCCAATGCTCTCGCCAGTCAGCGCAGATAGTCCAACAAAATTGCTGCGCACAACGCATAATGAAATTCCGCAATCCGTGCCAACCCACTCATTACCAACGGCATCTACATAGATAGTCCAAACATTATTGCCAATGAGCGACGACTCGTCGGTTGAGCTATGTACAAAATGGCTTTCATCGCCATCCAACTCGCTTATAAACAGACCGTTATCAGTACATATTAGCAAATTGTCATCACCATTGAACGCGAGGTATTTTATGGAGTTGCCTTGCGCAACACGTTCTTGTGTAAATTGCTTATTATCAAAACTATAAGTATATAAGAAACCTTCCGTGCCTACCAAAAGTTTACGGCGCTTAGTATCAACAAGAAGCGAATTGACAAAGTTGTTCATTCGGCTTCCCTTGGGCAACCAGATGTTTTCTACAGTATTATTAGCGATGTCGTAGAGGTACAAGCCATCGTACGTACCAATAAAAAACTGATTTTCAGAATATTGTGCAAGAGAATAGATAGTTTCATTTGGCAAAGTGGCATTGGCGTCGTCATTCAACTTACGCACACCAAATCGCTCAAAATCAAGCACATAAATACCATTACCAGCACCAACGAGAAGCGAATCGCCAATAGCGACAAATGCTCGGACTGCTTTAGCGCTGCACGGAATACTGCTGCAAGTGCCGTGGGCTATGGAATAGAGCGAAATGCCATCTTCCGTACCGAGAAAAATTGTATCGCGGCGAACAAATGCCGTATAAACCTGACAATCAGCATATAAACAACGTCGCGAAGTATAGCCGTCGTAACTATAAAGTCCACGCGAAGTGCCAAACCAAATTTGGCCGTAACTATCTACTACAAAGCAGTTTACTTGCTCCTGCGGATTATTGAAAATATTATTGATAAAATGCTTATCGCTACCCGCCCAAATATTAAGCGTGCAGAATAACAAGCTTATTATCAACAATTTGCATTTCACTTATTACTATCGATAAGTTCTTTGGCATTTTGCAAAGCAGCTTCGCTAACCACCGAGCCACTGAGCATCTTGGCAATCTCGCGCAGACGCTCGTCAGGCGAGAGGAGAACGATATTGGAAACGGTGCGGCGCTCATCATCTACTTTGAAAACCGAGTAGTGGCGCTTGCCTTTGGCTGCAACTTGTGGCAGGTGCGTAATGGCGATAACCTGCATGTGCTCTGCCATTTCGTTCATTATACGGCCCATTTTATCGGCCACTTCGCCCGAAACACCAGTGTCGATTTCGTCGAAAATGATGGTTGGCAAACCGATAGTCTTGGAAAGCATCGACTTGATGGCAAGCATCACACGCGACATCTCACCACCCGACGCAACACGCTGAATATCGGTAGGTTGCGCATTTTTATTAGCAGCAAAAAGGAAACGTATCTCGTCGTTGCCAGTAGGCAAGAAATCGGCAGTGCGCTGATGCTCAACAACAAACTGTGCGTTGGCAATGCCCATTTCATTGAGCTGAGTAATTATATAGTCGCAAATCTGCTTGAAAACGCCCTTTCTGCGCGCCGAAAGTTTGTCGGCAATAGCGGTCAATGCCTTGCGCTTGGCTTCTATCTGTTTCTGAAGTTCGGCAAGTTCATCGTCGAACGAAGTGACGGCTTTCAACTTCTGTTCAATCTCGTCCTTCAGCGCAATGAGTTCGTGCGTACCATCAACATGATGTTTTTTCATGAGTGAGTAGATGGTATTCAGGCGATTATCTACGTATGCCACGCGCTCGGGATCGTACTCAACCTTATCGTTTATACGTTCAAACGATTTCAGCAGATCTTGCAAATCGATGCGCGACGACTCAATGCGGTCGATGGCATCGTCGGTATCTTGCAGGAAATCAGAGATTTTCGAGATTTTATTTTCAATATTCAAGAGCGTAGAAAGCACAGCCTCATCGCCGCTTAGCGACTCAATGGCATAGCCAAGCGCATCTTTTATCTCCTCGGCATGCGAAAGCATCTTCTGCTCGTTTTCAAGTTCTGCCTCTTCGCCGTCAACAAGCTTAACCTCAACGAGTTCGTTATACTGAAACTGCAAATAATCGAAATCTTTCTTTGCCGCTTCGTTATCAGCCTTGAGTTTGCTCTCGCGTTTCACCAATTCGCGAAATTCGTTGTACGACGCAGCATATTCAGCCAAAATATCAGCCGAAGCAGCCACCGCATCGACCACGTTCAAATGGAAAGAATCGTCGTTGAGCAGTAAGTTTTGATGTTGCGAGTGAATATCTATTAGGTGAGCCGAAATCTCCTTCAAAAAGGTGAGCGCCACTGGTTGGTCGTTTACGAAAGCGCGCGACTTACCACCGGGTAGAATCTCGCGGCGCACGATAGTAACATCTTCATAATCAACATCTTCTTGCTCAAAAATCGGTTTCAGATTGTACGTAGAGATGTCGAAAGTAGCCTCAACAACGCATTTTTTCGTTTCATCGGCAAGCACACGCACATCAGCGCGACCACCAGTCAGAAGTGCCAGAGCACCAAGCATTATTGATTTTCCCGCGCCCGTTTCGCCCGTGATGACCGACATGCCACCGTCGAACGAAATCTCTGTATGGTCGATAAGCGCGTAGTTGGATATGGTGAGTTGTTGAAGCATTATTTCTTCGTTAGTTTTTGATATTTACTGAGGTTTCCAGGGTCAGCTTCGGCGAGGAATTCCACAACTTTGGTACACTCCATCTGAGGTGCTTCGCTGAATATATTCACTATTTCATCGTTTTTGGCGGTGAAGAATAACGATAGCGCATAGGCATTACGCGTAGAATTCTTCTTCACCTTACGTAGCTCATCTATAACGTTATAGATAGCCTTGCGACCACCTTCGACATTCTCGCTCATCTGGTCGAGACCTTTGCGATGGTAATTATATAGCTGAGTACGAAAAACTTTATGATTATTATCTAATATATTATTAATCAGCCAATAACGATTCTTAGTACCATCGAACGACTTCCATCCTGGGAATTGCGACGATTGCGCCTGATTCACAATCTGTTCGGCCTTTTTGAAATACTCCGAACCGCCATTGAGCGAGAAGCTATCGTAGTCGTAGCCAAGAATTATGTAGCAATAGTATGCAATGAGCGGCAGCAAGTTGTCGCTGTCGTAGGAGTTCTCGTTGAAGTCGAACGCCTGACCATCGTTGTAGCGGAACTGAATATCCTCGTCCTGCATATTTAGCATCGTGGTAGTATAGCCACTGCCAAACACAGGTCGACGCGCCTGCACGGTGAGTGTACCTTTGAACTCGTTCGACGACATCTGGCTCGTAATATTGAAGTTCATGCTGCACTCTATGCGCTCTTTCGTGTCGAATACGTCGTTGGTCCACTTGTGCGTTTGGAGAAACTCACTGATGGCATTACGCATATTTTCAAACACTTGCTTGTTCGTTCCCTGCACCGAAGCCGACTGAACGCTCACACTGCACTGAAGTTCTTGAGCCACAGCGTATTGACATACAAGCGAAGCTATTACTACAAAAAATCTTTTCATCGTTAATCGTTGATATAGCGCTCGATAGCATTCACAATGTCGCCTGCGACTTCTGCTTTAGGCTTGAGTTCGTATGCAATATGAACGCCGTCTCTATGATAAATAGTCACTTTGTTGGTATCGGTCATGAAGCCTGCACCAGCATCGCGAAGCGAATTTAGCACAATGAAGTCAAGATTTTTCTTCTGAAGTTTCTCAAGCGCATTTATTTCTTCGTGATCCGTCTCGAGAGCAAAGCCAACGAGGAACTGCGTCTTTTGCTTCATCTTGCCCATAGCTGCAGCAATATCGGGCGTAGGTACAAGATTTATTTGCATCGACTGCTTATTCTTAATCTTCTGTTCGGCACACTGCGACGGCGTGAAATCGGCAACTGCAGCCGACATAATAGCGCCTTTGCATTTCGGGAAAATCTCGCACGCAGCGGCATACATCTCGGCAGCACTCTCGGTCTTCGTAACTATGATATTTTTACGCTTAGCAGCTATTTTTACAGGGCCCGAGATTAACTCAACGATAGCTCCACGCTTCGCCAACTCTTCGGCAATGGCATAGCCCATCTTACCCGACGAATAATTGCCAATGAAACGCACAGGGTCGATGCGCTCATACGTAGGACCAGCCGTAACCATAATGCGTTTACCCTTAAGTTTGGTATCTATCTGCGCAAGCACGTCGTCGATGGTTTCGGTGATGGTTTCGGGCTCTGCCATGCGACCTTTGCCCGAGAGACCGCTTGCAAGTTCGCCAGCGTCGGGGTCAACCACCACTACCCCACGCTGCTTCAGGAGGTCGATATTTTGCTGAGTAGCTGGATGGGCATACATATCCAAATCCATCGCTGGCGCAATAATTATGGGGCATCGAGCCGATAAGTATGTTGTAAGCAAAAGGTTGTCGGCAATGCCGTTTGCCATTTTAGCAATTGTATTAGCCGTGGCGGGCGCTATAACCATAGCATCGGCCCAAGTGCCAAGACTCACGTGGCTATTCCACGCGCCATTCTCTGGGTCGAAGAAGTCGACCATAATGGGATTTTTGGAGAGTGTAGCCATAGTCAGCGGTGTGATGAACTGCTTTGCCATTGAAGTCATCACCACACGCACTTCGCCACCTTGCTTTACAATTTCGCGAACTAAATAGGCTGTTTTGTAAGCAGCTATGCCTCCACAAACGCCCACAATTATCTTCTTGCCTTTGAGCATGATATTAATTACGAATTATGAGTTCCGAATTACGAGTTTCTAATTCCGAGTTACGAGTTCTCTATTTTGAATTCTCAATTCTCGATTATGAATTTTGAACTTGGAATTATAAAAATAACCCAAGCTCGAACCATACGGAACGTCTTGGGCTATGTTTCTTGCGCTATTTTCTTGCGAAAAGAGCTATTCTCCGACGAGTATTTTATTACTCACCTTGGTAGTCGTTAG
>JAEEGL017220611.1_pt1 | contig 16532 bp, 23 predicted proteins | sample 9134231 | NCBI WGS metagenome assembly JAEEGL01 (sample SAMN16246548, study PRJNA631951) | gut metagenome | biome: gut microbiome; feature: rumen; material: fiber-attached | host: Bos | place: Iran: Karaj | collected 2018-10
AGTAGGATTTATATAATCTAATTTTTTAATATAATCTAGTCCATAAGAGTTATTAAGTGGGTGTCTAGATCTATAATACTTTTCGAAATCTTCTCTTAATTTATTATTGCTCATTATTGTAGTTTTTAACATTTATAAGGATTTCATCAAACCAATCCCTTAGATAATTATATATGACTAAAAATGTTTCATTACCAAATTGATATTTTCTAGTCTCTTCTTTTGCTGGAATTTCATTACTATAGTCCACTCTATGTATTTCAAATTCTCCACGATCGAGATAACAGTAAAAGAATGTCTCACTAAATAAGTATTCTTTCCCCTCTAAATTAAGTAATTTTGATATTTTTATTCTATGTTCTTTCACTACATTGAAGTACGAATATTCAGTATATACATTAAAATATGGATTATTTTGACATAGTTGAATATAGGCAGATTCGAGTATTTCATATAAACCAGAATAGTCAGTATACCTATCTGGATTCGGCTCTATTAATCTTATATAATCTTGTAAACTATCAATCATGCAGTTTTTTTTTGATATTTTAAAATACGGTCTGAAAGTTTTTTATCATATCTCCTATTCTTATCTATATGTATTTTTGCAGAGATAGAACACTTTTTAAAAAAATCTCGTATGTTTTTCTTTATTAGCATTATATTCTAAAGCACGGATTATGCATAATTCATAGGCATCTTGAGACTTTTCTATACCGTGTAAGTCTGAAATAATCTCCACATCCTCTTCCATATCATAAATTCTATATTGATATTCTTGATCTTTGGTGAAATAAACGTTTAGGTTAGTTAAGATATAAATCAGTCTCGATTCTATCAATTGCCTCACATATATAAGGAGCAAATATAAGATCATTATCAATCTTATTTAGATTATACACTAACCGTCCCTCAGGTGTATAGTAACTAGAATCGAAATGTATACTATATTGAGGGAATTTATGGTTTTTTAATACTTTACATAAATTAAATGAACATCTATTTGTTAACATAATCAATCTTTTTTACAATTATAAGGTTTGTGAGCCATGAAAACCTTATTTTTGTAAAATTAATACAAAATAACTATGGAAGAGAAAGAAAACAAGAAAAAATTAGACCTAAGTAAGTACGAACCGATCAAAGATAAAGAAACTGTAGATATTATTATGGCAGATATGAAGGAAAACAAGATTTTTCCATCTGATGCCCTTAAAGGAGTTATACTTCAAAGAATAGGAAAAATAAAAGTTCAGAAATACTTAGTAGAAAAATTTCAAGAAACTAGAGATAAAATTGAAAGAAAACAAAAGAAGGGGGCTAAATAAGCCTCTTTTTTTACTATGACAAAAAGAGGACTTATATTAGTAGTCCTCTCAAATAAGAAAATTGAAAACGAGTGTGTTTTTATCACAAATATAAGGGATTTAAATAAAATAAAAAGGATCATATCTAGAATTTATATTTTCATATAATCTTTGATATCCTCCTATCCTTTTTCTTGGACTTATTCCCCGCCCAGATATAATCGTCCGGCCTTGATGGGTAGCTACATTTATCTATCCCTTGGCAAATAAACCCCATAGTTTCCTATGCACTAATAAGGATTTCAGGGCTTGTAAGAGAATTTTCTTTTTCATAATTATATAATTCCAGTGCCAATTCTGAATTTATGTATTCTAGTTTATTTCCAGGAATTAAGAGCTTATTTATAACGTACTCTATATCTTGGTTTTTATTAACCAGTTGTTGTTCTATTACTTTATCTTCATAGTTAAACGTAAACGGGTCTAGAGAGATGTTATTATATTTATCTAATATTGATCTAAGCTCGTTCATTTTAGATTTACTAGATTTATTAAAGTCTGATATTCTCTCTATATTAATAAAGGGGTATTTTATTTTAAGAAATTCATCACGTGCTTGGTCAACTTCCGGTATATGCCAAACAGTTCCATCATGTTCAATATTTAAGTGTTTAAATGGTTCCCACTCATCCAGCCTTATATATCGTTTATCTAAAATTTGTATAAAGTCGTCATATTTTTTATTTTTATACTTAAGACAGAATTTTTTAATAGATTCAGGATCATAAGTCAGTCCCCGTTTTGCTAATAAATACAGCCACAACTCTCTATCACTATCCTGTATCCAAATACAAACCTCAGTATCACACTTATATAGATATCCATACCCATATATGACACTTTCCAGATTTTTAACCTGTTTATTTGGTTTAGAAATTGCATGATCTCTATCGTATTTTATAGATCTTCCTTGCCACTTTCCAGTCCTATAATATTGTATATTTTGTGGAAATGTGTATATAAGTCCACTTCGGCCTGTATAAGAAAAGAAGTACTGGTTATATCTATTTTCCTTTTCACTTATTAATTTTCCATCTGTAGTTGTTGTTATAACTTTTTTATATAAATCTAAAACATAATTTCTTATATAATCTTCTCTATTCATATATTATTTTGTAGAGGATTTTTATGGTCCCCCACATAAATAAGAACAAACTACTGTGTAAATCGCAAAATACTTATATATAGTATGTTATTTAAGAGATGTAGATATAAATATGGAATTAAATTTGTAAGAATTAGAAAGACTTACAGTATAGACTCAAAATCTTCATACTGTAAAGATATTTTAAAATGTAAACTTTCGGAGACATGTTCTGATATTTATCCTTTATTATCTGAACTGTCGACTACTTTACACTATATTTGTAGCGGTGTGAGTGAAGAAATAGATGGTTTAGTAGGATGCACTTTAACATATTTGCCAAGCGGTGGTATATAAGAATACTAATAATGTTATATAAACTTAAAAAGATCATAATAAATAAGGAAAAATCTTATACTGTGATCATGAATAGAATTAATTCTGCTGGTAATTTAAAGTTATGTAGGGGATGTTCATTCGATAGTGCTTTTAAATGCTGTATGATACTACTTTATAGAGGTGATTTAATACAGTCGCCAATAAATAGACTTGTAGATGTCTGTAGTGAAAATGGAAATTTTGATGATTGTGGAATATACTTTTATCAAGTAGTGTCTTATGTTAAAAAAGAAATACAAGATAATTAAAAGTTATTATTTTTCCAGAATATCTATTGATCCTACAAGTTCTAATCTATGCAGCACATTATGTAAATTTTGTAATAATGTGTATAATAAAACCTGTATGCATACGATTCTTGATTCTACTAATGACTCACTATTTAACCTGTGTCTAGAAAGTACCGATAATGATGCAAAAATGGAATTTGAGGAACCAAAAATGACAATGACATATATTCCAGATAACACTAGGTATAAAATAGTAATGAATAGAATAAAAAAGATAGAAAAGACTTAAAATCTGATCTATCTTTATTTTTTTATATGACATTTGATAATTTTTCAAATATTTTCTCTACCCCAGCCCTGTCAAGAAGTGTAACATAATTTTTCCACATAACTTTTCTTGCTTTAAATTGTATAAGCGGAATAGTTGGATCGTCTGAAGAATATATATCTAACTGACGATTTGTAGGAATATAGAAAATCATACCAAACTGTGCTTTATTAACTCCTGGTGATAATAAATCTATTCTATACACTCTTTCACCCTCTGCTACATTAAGAATAATTCGATTTGAGGGTAATGAGAATAATAAACAGCTATTATCAATAAGAGATTTTATTTTTGGAATTTCTGGTAACCCTCGTCCTTGTTTATATAAGTCAGCTATATCTTGAACTCGGGCGAAATTCATATAATTGTAACTAGTACTTAGCATATTTCAGTTAATCCTTTATCATTTATAGAGAGATTAATAATTCTGTTGTAGAAATTACTAATACCTTCTGAGTGTGATGTTAGAATTAGAGTATTAACATTCATATTTTTTATTATCTCTAATACTAATTCAAGTCTCTCTGGATCTAGATTTTTAAGTGTTTCGTCGAGAACTAATATACCGGCCGATGTTATTAATTTGTCTAGGAGGTGAATATCTAATAAAGTTTTTTCACCAGACGAACATGAGAAGTACTCTATTTCATCATTTCCTTTCTTAAACATTGGTACTAAGGATAAATGTTCCTTGTTACCTTTTCCTACGCGAACTACAGTATATGTTACGTTATTATCTGAAAACGTATCTTTAAGTTTATTTATTATTGCCTCATAGATAATTCCAATAGGTCCCGTAAGTTTGTTATACGCATCTAGAGCCACCAAATACTGATCTATTTTTTGTATTTCTGAAGTTAAGTTATTTAATTCAAGTGTTTTTAAATCTAAGTCTCCTTTGCTTGACTCATATTGTATCCAGCTATTTATTCCAGACTCTATACTAGACATCTTTTCCATAAAATCACTAGGTAAATCAACACGTTCAACAACACCCAAAGAGTTAAGTTCATTCTGAGTTTTCTCTAACAATTGATCATACGTTTGGATATCTCTTTGTGTGCTATTGATAATACTTTTTTCAGTCATTCGTTTAGAGACTTCAGTATTTAATCTTTGTATTTCTTGATTTATTTGATTATATTCTTGGTTTGAGTTATCTCTTAAGTAAGTTAGGTCTTGTATTTCCTTCCAGATTGCCTCTACCTGTGGTTTAAGTTCTTCTACTTTTCTCATAAGCTCTTGTTTATGATTTTCCATCTCTGCAGTGTTCTGGATGATTTGACCACAAGAAGAACATTTACGGCCGAGACTTAATCCCTTTGCTTCTAAATACGCATTGTTTCCAATTTCTCTAAGATTATTCCATTCACGAGTTTTATATTCTAAATTTACGCGTATATTTCCAAGATCTACTAACCGGCCGTGAAGATTTTGTATTTCTTGGTTTATAGAGTTAATTTCATTATCTATTATAGTTGGATTTCTAAAAGACTGTTGTTTTTCATTCAATCCATCTAAAGTAGTTTTATATGTTTGAAGTTTTCCTTGAAGATTTGCGGATTTTGTTTGATACTCAGTCCACAATCTATTTTTTCTTTGTATTTCCAACCCCTCAAGTTTTAAGTCTTCTAACTGTTGCCTGGATAATTCTGGAAGATTTATTAGATTTAATTTTTCTTGAATATATCCCAATAGTTTTTCCGTCTCACTTATTTTTGCTGCCCAAGTAGACCTTTCCTTTTTTGTATTATCTAACATTATTTGGGATGTGTTGTGAAGAACATCAATTCTATCAAGTTTCAAGAATTTAGACATTATTTCTGTTTTTCTTTCCGGACTTATCCCCCCAACAAATCTATGGTGTTCAGAATTATACAACAAACAATCAAACAGATATTGTGTAAATTTGAATCTATTTCTTACATCTTCTTCAAACGCTCTTTTATTATTGTATTTCTGTTCTTCATTGTTAATCCAAAGGCCATATTCTTTTGTTCCTCTCCTTAACCTATACTCAATACCCTGAAAGCTAAACTCAACCTCAGTAAGACAATAAGATTTTCCATACTGTACAAATGGTTTGAGTGACACTAGTCCTTGTGTGGTACTGACATCCATAAAAGCATAACTTAAAGCAGATAAGAGGCTAGATTTTCCACTACCATTAGAACCAGATAGATATATTTTATCCCCTTTCTTGAATTCAATAGTAGCATCAGTTATTGATCTCCAGTTTTCACAATGAAGTTTATGTAATTCAAATGAGAAGTCTACCTCAGATTCATCTATGTTATTTATATTTTTTAGAACTTCAGTATGTATTGGTTGTAGGCCTGATTTAACAACAGCTTCTTCTATTAGGTTTTCTATCTCAGACCACGTATCAATTTTAATATCTTGACCTGACCCAAAAGCAACATTATCTGGTTTATATACAACCCAAGTATTTATGTCTTCTTTATAACCTTCTTCATCTAGGTTATCTGTAAGAACGAATTTTAATAGGTTGTCATGTGGATTTAAATTAACCCACCCCCAATTTTTTGTTGATAGATCTAATACAATTCCACTAGACTCCTCACTATCCCCGAGTTTACATCTCTGTGGAACACCAATGCTTACATACTTTCCAATTTGAGCTCGTCTATGAATATCTCCTAAAAATGCAATCGAAAATTTTGACTCATCTAACTCTTGTGATTGATATGCTGTATTGTTCTCGTCATAATTAATAGTTGCATGTGATAGTAAAATATCTACCGGTGAATCTATCCAGGAAAGATCAAACTTAGGAGACCAGTTACATAAACCAATACTGTTACCTTCAAGATTAATTATAGTTTTATCGGCATAATGTAGATTAGATGGCAACATAACTCCCAGAAATGCATCAGAAATTTTTTGTTCTACTGCTTTTGAATCTAGGTCATGGTTTCCGTATATAATCCAGCCCTCCTTAAAATTAGCCATAACTGTATCTAGAAATAACTTAATTTCAGCTTGAACGTATGGACGAACTATTGATTTTTCTGATAAATCACCTAAAATAGCAATATAATCACATCCCTCTTTCTTACCAACCTCTACTATATTTTGAGCCACAGTTCTAGATCCCTGATATAATCTAAATCTATTACTTGGACATCTTGTAGTATAATCAGATATATGAATATCCGCAACTAATAATATTTTACTCATTATGTTATTGTATTTTTATTAGCATATAGTATAATGACGATGACGACCTCTAAATTTATCATCAGACATTAAAAATTCAATAAGTTCTTTTCTAAATTCTTGATTTAAATATTCGTCTGGAAATTCTGGAACTATATAATTGATTACAGACATATTTCTTGGTTGAACTACATAGAAATATACACAATTGAACATGAACTGTTGAATTATCTCGTACTTATCTTTATCTCTATAATTAAATCTAATAGTTTTAAATTTTTTAATTAGCATTTTACCCTTACATTAAATAGTTTTCATTAAGTTAGAGTAATTAGATACAAACCAGTTAAGAGCAGCATAAGCATGTTTACACAATAAGCTTGGTGTTCTTTTTGGTGGTGTTGTTAATGCCGGTCCCAAAGACAATTTAGTTTTATCATTTTCGAACAAAGCGTTATTACTATTAAGTGTATATGCTGATCTATATTTAAAATCTTCACAGTCACAATAAACAAACGCCCTGTTATTTTCCCAGTTTACTAAATCGAAGTCTGGGGTTGTTTTTATGTAAACGGTATGTTTTTTTCCAGTATCAGAAGTGACACTAAATTTAAACACAACGTAATAGATTTGAACTATACTACGACCACCAAAACTCGATTTAATTTTGTCTGGGATGCTTTCCGGTTTTAATTCATGAAATATTTTTACTAACTCGACAGAACACGATCCGGCTTTTCCCTGTCTAGTTGCATCAATGTTCATTAATTCGCCAAGAGTTTTCATACTATATTATTTATATCAGTTACTGGACTTATTTTACCAGACCTACTCAAAATAGAATTGGTTTCTTTAAGTAAAAGTCCTGAAAAAACTGGCTTAGAATCTGCACTTGATCTAGAATAAACTGGTTCTACTTGTACCGAAGATAGTAGAAGTCCGTCTTTAAATATTCTCTGTGTAGATTCATCAAAGCTATATTTTTCTCCCTTTATGGTAATTATATCAATCATTTGCTAAACAACTTAACATCAAATCGTTCTGATAATCCAGAATAATAATTATCCGAGATTCCGCTTACACCATATTTAACACAGAATTCTTTAAACTCATCCAGCGTTCCAATATGTCCTACTCTTCCAAAATCATTCTGAATCATTTTATTTACTTGATCAACCTGTGGAAAACCAGATAGATCAAAACTTTTCATCTGTGCTTTGAATGCATCAGGATTAGAAACATCATCATAATTTCCATTTAAGATGTTAATAATTGCCTGAGTGCCATCACGACCAGACTTTATTGTTTTTAAATTATCGTTGTGTCCAGTTATACCTAAAGAATCACAGTAAGCATGATACATATATAGCCCCACCCCCATATTTCTTAGGACTTCTGGGATCTTATAATACATTTCATTATAGGTTATTGTAGTAGGAAGAGATCCTTTAGTTGGTAATAAGAACTGATCACATCCAGGACATACTGACCAACTCAAATCGCTATCTTTAGTTACTATTACATTGGGTTTTTCAGACTGTCCATTTAATCCAAAAGAAGCTAATGTCGCGATATCATCAAATTCATAACCGGGCCAAGAGAAGTAAGGAATTCCAATATTTTTAAACTCTTCCCTCATTATTTTTTTAGCCTGAAATTTTATTTTATTTGTAGCTAATTCATGTATGGCTTTTTCTAATTCTTCTGGTTTAGTATTAGGATCAGCTTTCATATCTTCTATAGTTTGTTCTGTTATGAATTTTCTAGATCCCTTATACTTAACGTAATCTTTTATCATGTAGCTTCGTAAGTATCCATTAATATTACGATCCCACTCATCAAAAATTAGAATTACTTTATCAGCTCCTACACACCAGTCGCGATATAACTTATTTATTGTTTGTATTGTTATTCGGATTACTTCGCCTACTTGCATTTCATCCGGTTTTTTATCTTTTGTTGCAACCCATAGATTTCGAGTTAATAGAAAACTCCCATCTATAAATGCATAATTATATTTATTTCCTATCATTCAAGTTAATTTATAATGAAAAAGATAAGAGAGGTTAGTGTTAGTTTCAAAAATCTCTCCTATCTTATTCAATATTTTATGTAGCTTAGAACGGCAGATCGTTAGTGCTGCTATCGTTACTAAAGTTTCCAAATGGCGAGGAGAATGGTGTTGTATTTCCACCACCAAATCCACCAAAACCACTGCCACCAAAACTAGTCTGCTCTGTTGCTTCAGGTGCTCCAGTAATAGGAGACATCTTAGCTGCAGGAGGAGTTTGGAATGGCTGAGTATTATTCTGTTTAATCAAGTCTGGATTAGGCATAGCTTGTTGAGGTTGACTCTGTTGCAACATAGGATCATTTGTCTGCTGTTGATTCTGTTGGTCTTTCAAAACAAGATCATTGGTGATTTTCATAGCTTCGTTTACATCTTGATTATTCTGTTTAGCGGCTCTAATTGCAGCTAATTGTTTAGTCATGTAATTGATAGCATCTTGAATCACGACTCTATTAAACAACCTTCTTTGCTCGACAGGTACATTTTCATCTTCTTTATTTGCTTGCCATCCTAAGAAATTAGCAACTGGATCTTTCATCAGATCTACATCTTCTTGGGGAACACTAACATTAGAAATACCACTAACGTTATACTCGTGTTGGACATTCACTTGATATCCAGCAGAGGTTTTGCTCTTTCCAATAGTGAACAGTACAAATCCAGTTCTCCCCGTTAAATCTCTGTTGTAAATTTGTTTTAAGAATGTTTGATCACCTCCGGTCAACAAGGACTTAGATGAAATACTTTCTTCTACTGCACTCATAAATCCTTTTGCAGTACACACAAACAATCCGGAAAAATTCGATCTAATCGGTGAACGAGAATCTCCACTTTCCCACCTATTTACACAATAAGCGTGGAATATAGTGTAGTTACGCTTTCTTGCAACATCTTTCATATACTGAAGATTATTCTTAACATCAAGCTCCTCATAGAGTTGGTCGAATAGTGTTCTAGCTGATCTAAGCATATCCTCTTCATCAGCGGTTAAAGATGATACAAGTCGTCCAGTTGAGTCTTTCATTTTGTATCCCTCAAATGGAAGTAGTTTGATCCAAGTTTTATATGGACTAGGTGATCCATCAGCTGCTTTTCCCATTCTAGGAACGCAGATCTCCTTGGTATCATAAAGCATAATAAATGGAATCTCTTGAACTACACTCTCGAATGGAAAGATTTGATATCTTCCAAAATTTCCTTCATAACTTAAAGAGATTTTCTCCAGGCTTCTGTTCTTAGCTTTGAAATCAGTGTTCTTACTCATCGGAGTTGCTTGCTCCGCTAGTTGCTTCATAAAATATTCTAAATTCATCTTTAATAAATAATTTAAATAGTTTAATAATTTAATTTAATTAATTTAGCTTAATTTAATTTAATTCATTAATGTGGATTACCCACTCTCGGGAGAACTAAGTCCTCCCTTTAATAAGATTTTGAAACGTTTTATGTTTATTTCTTAACAATTATAAGAAAGATGACCCCCTATAAACGCAAATTATTCATTTCAGAAAAAAAATAATTAAGCTATATTTCAAGCTTAATCTATTTAATAGGAACTTATAGAAGGTTTAGTTGTTTGCATAAAAGCTAATCTTTGTGCTAATATAGTATTTCTAGTGTTAGTAATAATTTTTCCAAGACAATTAAGTCCAAGCCATTTTGTCTCGTCTAGAATATCTGGATTATTTTCATCCAGTCCAATACCCCATATACGATCAATTGGTGAGGCCTCTACAAATAATTTACCATCAAATTCCGGAGAAAGCAACTTTTCTTGTAATTTTTTATCTTGCAAATATTTTTGATATACTAGGTCATTAAATATTTGATATCTAACGTTAGCCCACGCCTCATCATCATATCCAGCAACCTTTCTTCCTAATTTTCTACATAAACCTGGATTAGCTAATGTGTTGTAAATTTCATCGGCTATTCTATAATCTTCAAAATACAAAGCTTTAAAATACATAAATCCCTGTTCTGTAGATGTGAAATTAAAGATTGGAACCTCTACTGATGGATAATAGAAATCAGTAGTTTCATAATTACTAAGCCAATCTTTATAGAAAAATACATACTTGTCTGTTATTTTCATAATAATTTCCTTTGTTTTAATATTGCTTCTACACTTCTCCAATCAACACAGTGGGTATAATAACCTCTTATTATTTCACCAGTATCATATGAGATATAATCAACATTCCCCCACTCTAATGGAATACCTAAAGCTGTATCGTCAATTAGTATATCTCCCAATAATTTCTTTGAATACCCAACTACACTTTCTTGACCAGGTACAGAATTTACCCCATATAGTGGTATATTTCTAGATTCAAACCAACGCACTGCTTCAGACAAACAGGTTTCTTCTCTTGGGATTCCATTTACATAATTATATGGATTATCTAGGGAGTTATTCCTGCAAGTCCACAATACTATCAGATGCCCAGCATTAATCAATTTTTTTAATACGTGTTCTGAACCGGTATCAACTTCACAATATCCATCCGGCACCTTTGGTACAACAGTCCCATCAAAGTCTACTAGAATTATGGCCATTAATTCGGTTTAATTGATTTATAGTAATCGATTGCCTTTTCAAATTCCTCATCATACTCATCTTTAGATATTACTGTAAACCTTTCAATATCTGATTCTGTTTCTATAAATACATCTTCTACATAGGTATCTATAGTTCTAACACCATCCACATTAGCTACTATAGTCTTATCTGGATACAATGAATATGTGTTATTACCAAAATCATCTATTCGGCCTACTTTCCATACCTCGTAAGAACCAAGGCCATCATTTAAATCGTACTTAACATAACTAAGTAAAAATTTTTTAGTTAACTCTATTCCATTAAGTTTTGGTAGATCCCTTCTATCCTCTTCCTTTTTAAGTAGGTCAAGAAGATCCCTACATTTTAGATTTGGATACTCTTTTAGTGTGGATTTTACAGTACTTATCTGCTCTTTACTTAAATCACGCAAGCTCATCTTTAATTATTTTTTTTGTAATTATGTGTGTATTAAAATTTCTTATATTTTATGCTATATAATTAAGAAATTTTGTGCCCATCGGGTATACAGCTCCTATTTTTATTGAACCCTTCCATATTTAATATTTTGTTTATAGGTCTTCCAATCAACTGCATTACTCATAGCAAAAGCATAATTAAGTCTATCATACAGCTCAGATTGCCAAGATTTCAAAGTTCCACTAACAGAGACCCACTCAGTTCTGGAATCAGATGGTCTTGTTTTACAGTCACCATCCATCCAGTCATCTATATTATCATAACCGGCACGTCTTGCTTGCTCTTCGTATGTAGTGTTTCCACAATACAGTCTTTTTAACCTAGCTTCTTTTGGACCCAATTCAGATAATAGTCGGTTGGCCTCCTCTTTAGATATTTCTTCATAAGTATCAGTTTTTTCAGACTTTCTACCTATACTTCCAGCGGCTTCTATCAATCTAACAAACTGACGACCACACATTACATAATCAGCTCCCAAAGCTATACATTTTAGGATGTCGACTATATTGCCAATTCCTCCATCAGCAACTATTTTCGTTTGCTTTAATCCTACACAAGAAGTATTTCTAATTCCAACAACATCAATCAACAGCTGAGCTAGAGGATAGTAGAATCCATATTTACTGAAATCTACCAGAGATCCACTGCTTATTCCAACTCTTACATAATCTATCCCAGCTTTACAGTAGTTTATATAAGTTTTTGGATTTCCTAGGTTTCCAGCCATTATATTAATTTGTTGACCATATATCTTTTTTAGTTGAGTGGCGATGTTAAATATTTCTATATCTCCTCCGTTTCCACAGTCAATACACACTCTAAATTGATATTGAGAGTTTCGTTTTCCCCTACTTATAAAATGCTCTTTAACTTCAGGTAGTGAAAATGCTGTAAATATATATTGACATCCATCTAATCTAATTTCAATATTCTCAGTTCTTGGAAGTATTGGCCGAATTCCTGCAGATGACCAAACCCTCCAATTGTTTTTATCTACTATCGCATCATTAGGACTTGTAAATATAGGCAAGCTGGAGACTTTATCTATGTCATCAACAACTCCATAATTATATTTGCTTATCTGATATCCATTATTTAATTCTGCTGGATATAAAGCTATATCTTCCAGCTCTAATAATTTTTCCATCATTTTGATATATTTTTAAGAAAGTCAAATATTGGTATGGAAAGATATGGTTCTGTCTCATCATTCCAATCTCCTCCAATGAAAAACTCTATACTACTAAATCCTTCAATGTAAGATAAGACTACTATTCCATTTTTCTTATCTATAAAACTCACGTCTCCAGGAAAATACCTTACATCTAAACTGGAATCATAAATAAACTCAATCCCATCGTCAAATAAGAAATTCAAACTTACTTTAAATCTACTAAGTAAGGCATTTATTTCTTTTGGACTAAGTGAGTTTTCGAGATCAGGATAAATCTTTCTCTCTATCTTTAGTTTTCTTTTACTCATATCATTAATAAGGATAATATGCTCTTAAAGTCCCGATGTAGCCTTATATATGAAATTTTAAAATCTATATAAATATGACAAACGAATTTATACTTAATTTAGAAAATAAGCTGCAAGGAATTGGAACGCGGCTTAAGGAATTACATTTCGATGCTCCTACGTACTCATTGCATAAAATTATTGATGAGTTTACTGATGAATTTAGAGAATATGAAGATGCTCTAATGGAAAATGCTCAGGCTTTGTGGGGATTTATTAAGCCTGGTGATCTAAATCCTGAACTTCCGACTGATATGGAATTTGAAGCTCTACTGGAAAATATTAGAGGACTTCTTGTTGGAATTAAGAAAGAGTCGAAAGATAGTATGATGTGGACTGGAATTATAAACTTAACTGATGATTTTTTTACGACAGTCAACAAATATATTTATCTGACTAAAATTATAAAGAAAAATGGAGGAAACGACTAATACTAACACACCTGATGAATTTTATAAGGATATAGGCTTCTTTGATTTTCTTAACAAGGGAAACGAAATATCTGAAAAACGAGAAACAATATCTAAAATCTTTGAAAAACACGTAAAACAAGCTGTCGAAGAAGTACTGGAGTTTGTCTATAAAGATATCTATAATGATGTTAATAGCACACCTCCAGAAAGAGACTATCCTAAAGTAGTACAAAATGCCTTCAAAATTCCTCTTAATCTTTTAAAAGAAAATGGAGGAAGTTTAGTGTATCATTGTGTAGATAAATCAATAAATGAAAATAATATTTGGCAGATAGTGGTAGGTAGAAGAGTTGAAGACTTTGAAGTATGTAAAACTCTAAAAGTTGATACATATATAGATAGAGATTCATCATCTATTATTCTTGCTAAAGCTAATATAGGATGTTGTGGAACATACATAGCTCCTGATCAACTAATACTTTCTTATAACAATAAAGAATCGACTATAACTATCTATTACACAAAAGATTTTCCAGACATTGATAATACAATTAATTCAATTCTTGATTTTAGTAATTTTAAAAAACATATAAAAGAGGCTGACGAAAATAAAGAAGACGAGGATGATATAAAAGCCCAAGAAGCTACAAAAAAGATCCAAGAAGCTGCACAAGAAGCAGAGGAGTTAATAAAAAATAATGTCGAAAAATAAAAATAGTAACTACCTTAGATTAATTTCTAGGTAGTTTTTTTTTATTTTTGTATATAAGCATAGTTATTAGTTATTATCCATCCAACACAAATTCTAGCAAGACAGGAATAGAGGCTTGATGATTTTCTTAGAAATTTACAACAAATACACATTGATTCTTTTCTACCATTATAAGAAATTCTAACTAATGTCGTATTTGAATCCTTATATACTTTCATCCTTTTTAAGAACATATATATTTTCTTTATTAATTATGATTAGACAGGGACATAATGAATCTTTCTGTCTTTATAGCTTTCTTCACTGTGTGCAGATCTACAAATGATTGGATATACACAGGTTTGATCTATATCATACTTACAGTAGTTTCTACAGATATTAATTTGACGTTCTGGAAATATTGACACTATTCTCGTATACTTCTGTTCTTTATAGTATTTTGATCGTTTTTGGAGCATGTGGAAAATATCTATATAGTATTTTATTCTTAGAGAATTTATAATTAATCTGCATACATTCGAGAGCCCTTTGACTACAATAAAACCCAAGATGCTTTGGACAGTCTGTGCAGATATCATAAATTTCTCTAGAGTTTTCGAGAGTCATTCTTATTCGATATCTATATAATATTTTTTCAGCTATAATTAACTGTTTCTTCAGTATCATCCAAGAAATATCTTATATTATATTTCGAAGTTAGTAGACTAGTATTAGCTATCGAACAGTATCTAAATTTATCATTATGGTTTTCTGATATAGCAGAGCACCACTTTGTATTAGATGAACACTTATCACATAGAAACCCATATTTCACACTTAACACAAATCACTTCTTGTAAAAAGTAGCTCATTCTACTTACTTAATATTATTCTATTCTTCTTGAATAACATACTCTTTCGTTACAGTATATCCGAAGTCTCCAGACCAATGACTTTTGCAAAACATTTCAATATAACACCTATATTCCCTTCTTAGTATGCATTTTTCTAGATAACACACCTCGTTAGAATTGCATCTCTTTAATAAATATTTCTTAGTCTTCAGATATTTCTTTACTATCATTTCACAAATAAGGAAAATAAAAAAAGGAGTAGACTTATATCCACTCCATTTAAATGTTTACTTCTTTAACAATTCTTCACGTTTCTTCATGAGCTCTTCTACACTCAAGCTTTCAAGTTCTGCATCCTGTTTCTTAGCAATGAGCTCGTCAAGCTTGGATAATTCAAGCTTCTTTTGAGTGTCTTCAGCTGCCTGATCTTTCTGATTTTTCTTCTCTAAGTAGATATCCTTTAAGATATCAAATCTTAAGACTTCAAGATTTTCTTTCTCTCCTGTAGTACTCTCAAGAAATGCAAGATCTTCATCTCCTGTTCCTTTCGATTTTTTCACAACCTCAAGCTGCTCCTTGCACAATTTTGCAAGTTCAGTCATCTTAAGATCTGCGAGTTGTTCTACACTGAGTAATCCACGTGTTGTCTGAAATCTAAGTTTCAGAAAAGCTGCTTTTTTGTACATGTCCATTGTTTAAAAATTTACTTTTACTACTCTATTATGTGTTCCTTTAAGTTTAAGTATTAAACTATCTCTGACAGTTGCATCAAATCCAAGACCACTTAATTGGTTCTCTTCAGGCTCAATCATAGCACTGTTTCCTAAAACTTCAAAGACTTTTCTATGCTGTGCTAGATCTTGTTTAAGATTCTCAATATGGAAACTTCTGATTTGATTTGGACATTTACATCCTTCTATAAAGAAGAAGTAATGTTTATTTCCAGTTGCATTTTCTTCATCCCAATGATTAGGACTTAAACATACTAGATTAACTTTGTGGAATTGAAGAGTATCAATACCCCAGATTGTTTCTTCTACACCTTCAGATGATACTAACCACTGAGACTGATCTATTCCAATAACTTCTCCACCTTTAATGTGGAAAGTAGCAATATCCATCTTCCCACGTGATGGTCCTGGATAATGGTATGTATAAACTTGATCACCAAATACAATCTCTGCTTTGAACGATGTTGGTGTTCCATTAAAATGATCTACATAGAATCTGTAATCACCATCACGTAATTTATCTTTATCTGTGTAGTAGATATTTTCAACTCCAGTCTGAGGTGGATTGATCATATCTATATCAAGTTGTCCACCACACTTAGTTTTATTGTTTCCTCTAT
>JAEEGL011405192.1_pt1 | contig 16531 bp, 9 predicted proteins | sample 9134231 | NCBI WGS metagenome assembly JAEEGL01 (sample SAMN16246548, study PRJNA631951) | gut metagenome | biome: gut microbiome; feature: rumen; material: fiber-attached | host: Bos | place: Iran: Karaj | collected 2018-10
TACCTGTCCGTTTGAAAGTTCTTCCAGACGATTCTGTGCATCTACAGCAAACTGTATAACTTCATCAAGACTTGCGTCAACAGAAGAAGCGTACTTTTTCTTAAGATTGTAAATTAAAGTCTGTCTTTCCTGAACAAAAGCCAGCCGCTCAGGATCAAAAACCAGTTTGTCTGCATAAGAAGAATATTCTTCTGCAATATCATTCAATTCATAAAAGGCGCTTTCAAGTCTTGTGTCCAGGTTCTGCAGTTCCTTGTCAAAGGCTGCGCTGTGAGAAGAAACAGAGCGGAGCTTTTTAAGTTCGCCGACAACGCCTGAGTTTTCTGAAGGCGCGCCCGACAAAACATTATTGATGGATTCAATATCAGAAAAAAGTTTTTCAAATGAAGAAAGCTTTGTTTCTTCTTCATCGAGTTCAATATCTTCGCCCTTTTTAAGCTTTGCTTCTGTGATTTCTTTTACGGCAAAAGTAAGAACTTCAATTTTCTGACTGCGTGTTTTGTCATCGCTCATCAAATCCTGAAGCTGTTTTCTCTTTTCAACCAGAGTTGAATACAATTGTGTAAAATCAGCAACCGTGTCGTTTAAATCCGCAAATGAATCCAGGAACCGTCTGTGTTCGCTGACGCGCATCAGAGACTGATGTTCATGCTGCCCGTGAATATCTACGAGGAAGGCAGAAAAAGAAGCAAGATCACTTCTTGTAACTACAGTGTCACCAATCCAGGCCGCAGATTTTCCGTTTGAACGCACGGCACGGCGCAAAAGAATTCTGTCATCTTCGGAAGTAATTCCGTGAAGGTAGAGCCACTCAGAAGCGTTTTTTGCTTCTTCGATATCGCCTTTAACTGGAGAAGACAAACCTTTGATGTAAAAAGTTCCGCTGACCTGTGCCATTTCGGTTCCGGTCCTGATCTGCTCTACTCCGCCCTTTCCGCCAAGAAGGAATGTGAGGGCTCCGATTAAAAGAGACTTACCGGCACCGGTCTCACCGCTCAACACAGTAAAACCGTTTTTAAATTCAATTTCGCACTTTTCAATCAGGGCAAAATCTTTAATGCGAAGGTCTTCAAGCATTTGGACCTCCAGACCAGTGAAGTTTCTGGCGCAATGCCTTGTAGAATTTTTTCTGTGTACAGCCGACTAAAAGAGCCTTGTCTTCAGCCTGCTTGATTTTAACAACGTCACCTACGTGCAAATCAATCGGAATCTGACCGTCAACAGTAACAATTACGTCACTTACTCGGGACGGAAGGATTTCAACTTCAAGTTCACATTTAGGGCTTAAGACAACAGGACGGCTTGAAAGACTGAACGGATTAATCAAAGTCAAACACATTGCGTCCAGGTACGGGTCGATAATCGGGCCGCCTGCGCTTGCAGAGTACGCGGTTGAACCTGTAGAAGTAGAAAGAATCATTCCGTCAGCTGTAAAGTTTCCGAGTGCAGTTGTGCCGTATTTAACGCGGTAATGAATTGTATGGGCTGAGTTTTTTGCACTGATTACCACATCGTTTAAACTGCTTGCACTGAAACGGCGCATTCCGTCGCGGATGATTTCTGTATTAAGCATACTTCTTTTTACGAGAAGTGATTTTCCATCCAGAAAGCGGTGAATTTCTGTTTTCCATTCTTTTTTCTGAACAGATGCAATAAAGCCGAATGTACCAAAATTAATAGGAATGATCGGAATCCCGAGAGGAGCACAGCCGCGGGCCGCAAAAAGCACCGTACCGTCTCCGCCGAGAGTAATTACAAAATCATAACCGCTGAACGGATACTGTTCTGAAAAACCGTTAAAACGGAAGATGTCACCGCTGATTCCAATCTGTTCAAGGTAGGCACAGATTTCGGAACCCATTTTCTGAGACTCTTCTTTATATGTATTAACAATTATCAGACATCTTACCATTTTAGTTCTCCGACGCTGTTATTACGGCAATGTACTCAATACTTTAACAATCTTGGTTGCACTGTCCGATCCCAGACGCGGATAGAGCGGAAAGAGAACGGTTCTCAGACTGAGAGATTTTGCAACCTTTAATTTTGAACTTTCATCTTCGTCCAGAATAGAAATTACACTGTTTGAATATGCCAGCTGAATTTCAATTTCTTTGCGCTGTGCATACTGTTTTACATCTTTAAAACTTCCATTCAGCACAACCGGGAAAGACCAGATTGTAGACCCTTCTTCAGTGTCGCGGAGGAAGGTTTTATTTTTGCCCTTGATAATTGCACTGTTGTAAACGGCAAAAAGTTTTTTGCGTGCCTCTTCATTGCGTGCAAATTCCTTTAACTGAATCCATGCAAGGGCGCAGTTCAAGTCAGGAAGAATGTCTGTAACAGGGGCTTCGTCTGTGTATTTTTTGAGTGGAATCCAGTCGCGTCTCTGACCTGCCATCAAAACGGCTCCACCGCCGCCTGTAACTGTATCAAATTCTTCAAGGCCGAGAATTGCAAATACACCGAATGAACCTGCCTTGCGTGAAGGAGCTTTTTTATCAGGAGTTTCCTCAGTATTTTCTTCATTCTCAGGAGCTTTTACAACTGCACCGATTGAATGAGAAATATCTTCGATAACAGGAATTCCAAGTGCAATAATCTGGTCAATGTCAGAAATGATTCCCATTGATTCATGAAGAATCAAAAGTCTTCCGCCTGCGTGAATGCCGTCACTGACAATCTGACTGTTTAAAACACCTGTCTGTTCATCAACATCAAGAACGAGAGGCTTGCATCCAAGTTCAAGGATAGAAGAATACTGCCATGCCGGTGCAAGGGCAGAAATCATGATTACTGTATCTTTTTCGATTCCGAGGGCCTTTAAGGCGTAAGAAAGTGCGAGTGTGGGAGTTCTGAAAGCAACTGCTCCGTCGCACCCTGTAAATTCCTTTAATGTTTGAATAAAACGGCTGTTCAACTCACCGGGACCGATTTTTTCGTCCACCATGCAAGTCAGAACAGCATCCATTTCCTTTCTGCGGATTGTAGAACTGAAAGTCTGTATCATTATATTTTTTACCTAAGCTATTCTGGACATCGCCGGAAAAACCGTGATGTCCATAAATTCTAAAAGACTATTCGTTGTCAAATATCTTCTGGAGTTCTTTAGCGTTAAACAGTTTGCGGATATCGAGCATAATCAGGTAATGTTCATCCTGGCGGATAACCCCCTGAATGTATTCTGTTCCGATACCGCTGATCATCTGAGGCGGTGCCTTTACGTCTTCCATATTGATTGTTACAACGCGTGAGATTTTATCAATGATAATACCGATTTTGTTGTTATCAATATTGAGGATAATAAATCCGCCTTCAAAATCTTCGTCCTCAGAAACTTCAAGCTTTTTAATCTGGAAACGCTTATGAAGGTTCATTACAGGAATGATTTCGCTACGGAGATTAAAAATACCTTCGACATAATAAGGAGCATTTGGAATTTGACGAACCTGGCATACCTTGACGATTTCTTTTACGTCCATGATATCAACGCCATAGAGTTCTTCACCCAGTTGAAAAGTTACAAGCTGAATCTGTGTTCCTTCTGCCATATATTATCTCCTCCAAAAGTTTTATGCTGTCACCTTAATTATACAGCATAAAAAAAGCTGTGACACGAAAATAATTAAACATTACGTGTCAAAACTTTTATTTAGTTTGTTTTTTATCAAACTCCAAGAAGTCTGCGGGCCTGAATATAATCCGCGATTCCCTGGGCAACCTTTTTAGCTTCTTTCATTGCAAGAACGACAGTGGCAGGTTTGTGAACTACGTCACCACCGGCAAACACACCCTTCTTTGTTGTCATACCATAAGGAGTCTGCTGTGTAATTACATAACCGCTTTCGTCAGCGTCGATTCCTTCTGTTGAAGAAATTACGCGTCCGGCAGGTTTAGAACCAACTGCAAGAAGAACCTTGTCAGCAGGAATTACCTTTTCTCCTTCCGGAGTGCTGACTTTGAGACCGGTTACCTTACCGTCCTTGCCGACAACTTCGAGAGGTGTGTGTTCCCACTTAAAGTCTACACCGTCTTTTACAGCTCCGTCGTATTCAGCGCGGGCTGCACGCATAAATTCAATTGTTTTACGGTAGCAGACAGTTACTTTTTTAGCCTTCATCAAAACTGCAGTACGGCAGGCATCCATAGCAACGTTTCCGGCACCGATAACGATTACTTCATCCCCTTCTTCAACAGGAACTTCTTCGCGACCTACGTTTCCGTCGCGGTAAAGTCGTGTCATGCGCAGAAGGTAACTTGACTGAATTACACCCTTCAGGTCTTCACCAGGAATTCCAAGGCCCTTTGCAATTGCGGTACCGGTTCCGATAAAGATAGCGTCAAATCCTTCTTCAAACATTTTGTCGATTGTAATGTCTTTACCGACCATTGTGTTTGTGATGAATGTAACACCAAGTGCTTCAATATTTTTTGTTTCGCGTCTAACAATTTCTTTCGGCAAACGGAAGTCAGGAATACCGTAAAGGAGAACTCCACCCGGTTCGCTTTCACCTTCGTAAACAACTACATTGTAGCCTTTGCGTGCAAGGTCGCCTGCTACAGTCAAACCTGCAGGACCAGAACCGATAACGGCAACTTTACCGTTTGTCTTTGCAACTACCTTTTCGCTTGAAAGATTATTCTCTGAGTAAAAGTCTGCAATAAAGCGTTCGATACGACCAATTTTAATTCCCTTACCTGCTTTTGCAAGAACACAGTGACCTTCACACTGATTTTCATGAGGACATACGCGTCCACAAATTGCAGGAAGGTTACTCTTCTGCGAAATGATTCTGTAAGCTTCGCCCATATTGCCCTGTGCAAGAGCATGGTTGAACTGTGGAATTTCATTTTCGATCGGACAGCCTGTTCTACACAAAGGCTTTGGACAGTTTAAACATCTGCGTGCCTCTGTTACTGCTTCAGCTATTGTGTAACCTGGAATCTCTTCTTCCATAACGAAAATACCTCTTTATTTTTTATAATAATGTTTCTATATAGTATATCGACAATAAGCGATAAAATCAAATCTAATCGACAATAAAGAGCGTAATTGCGTAAACTGTTTTTATTCCGTAAGCTTTTAAAGACCGGGCGCAGGCTTCGAGGGTACTGCCTGTGGTCATGACATCATCCACAAGAAAGACAGTCTCAGGAATCTGCTTAAAATACCTCCTTACAATCCTTTCCTTCTGCATCGAATAAGACATTTTTGCCTGTTCCATACGGTGCAAGCGGTCCAGTTTTTTCTGCTGCCTTACAGACAGTCTTTTCAGAACGGGGCATACATTAACTCCGTACAGATTTTTTAAATAAAAACACAATTCTTCAATCTGATCCCAGCCCTTTTTCTTAATTTTTCCGGGCCGGGGCGGTATAGGAATTATGACCGGCTCAAGAATTCCGTTCTGCTCCTGCAGACTGGAAAGTTTATTCCAGACTGCACGGGCAAAAACGGGTGACAGGACGCGTTTTTCTTCAGTTTTCCATGAAAAAAGAAGGTTCTTTTTCCACAATCTGTAGGTATGAAGGGCAAAAACGCCGTCAAGACTACTGATTACCGGAGCCGTTCTGCAGCCGGTACAGACATCATTTTCAGAAATCAAAGGTTTGCCGCAGATTTTACAGTTTGAGCTTTCAGGAGATATTTCCGTAAAACCTTTTAAGCAGTCCTTGCACATCGGAACAAAAAATGTAGGTCTGCCGCAGCACACACACTCTTCACCTCCGAGGAAAAAACTCTGGATGTACCGTAAACAGTTGATAATAACAAAAACAAATCTGAATATCGCTACCCTGTACACATTATATATATTGCTCAGATTGTTTAAAACGAGGCAGTAAAAAATGTAATATTCTGTTATTTTTGAATTTTTACCGGCCCGAGAGGGAATTCTTCCAGCGCGAAACAAGCTGGAGTGCCTGCATCGGAGTCATATTTTCAGGGTCAGATGACAAAATCTCGTCGAGAATTAATTCTTCATCGCTGAAAAGTCCCGGCACCTGAGGAGGCGCTTTTTGTTCAACAGGGGCCTGCGGAAGGTTTTCTGCAAGAACAGGGCGGTCTCCTGCAAGTTTCTGCAGATGGGCAAGAATTGAATTTGCACGGTTTATTACAGAGTCAGGAATTCCTGCAAGGCGTGCTACATGAATACCGTAGCTGTTTTCGCTTGCTCCTTCCTTAATCCGGCGGAGGAATACAACTTTTCCGCTTTCTTCACTTACAGCCATGCACAAAAGTTTGAGAGCGCTGTTTTCTATACGCGTAAGTTCGTGGTAATGCGTTGCAAAAAGGGTCCGGCACTTAATTGAATTAAGGAGGTGTTCGCTGATTGCCCACGCAATCGAAAGGCCGTCTTCCGTTGAAGTTCCGCGACCTACTTCATCCATGATTACAAGGGATTTTTCGGTTGCACTTCTCAAAATGTTTGCAGTTTCGGTCATTTCTACAAGGAAGGTAGATTCTCCGCGGGCAAGATTGTCGCTTGCTCCGACGCGGCAGAAAATGCGGTCCACAACACCTATATGAGCGCTTGTCGCAGGAACAAAGGAGCCGATCTGCGCCATAAGGGCAATCAGTGCGTTCTGCCTCAGATAAGTGCTCTTTCCGGCCATATTCGGGCCTGTTATAAGCGCAAAGGAAGTTGAATTTTCTGAGTCAAAATCTTCAGGACCCCTGATCGAAATATCGTTCGGAACAAATTCTCCGGCAGGCAGGTGCAGTTCAACTACAGGATGACGGCCATCCTTGATATTAAACATTGTTGAATCATCAACGACAGGTCTTACCCAGTTGTGCATTACAGCCGCATACGCAAGGGAAGATGTAACATCCGCATACGCAACTTCGCGGCTCACCTGTAAAAGATATGCAAGGTTTTCGTTTATTTTATTGCGCACCTCGATAAAAAGATCGCGTTCAAGTTCAATAATTCTGGTACCGGCTTCGTTGAGTTCCCGCTCAAGCTCCTGAAGGCGCGCAGTTGTATACCGTTCTGCATTGATGAGTGAGCGGCGCATGATAAAATGCTCAGGCACCTGCTGGAGTTTACCCTTTGTAATTTCAATATAATAACCTGCGTTATTATTGCTTTTTATCCTGAGGTTTGAGATTCCTGTCTTCTGCTTTTCTTCTTCGCAGTATTCTTCAAGAATTTTATTAAAGTTTGTCTGAATATCGCGCCAGTGGTCGAGTTCTTCTGACCAGCCTTCCTTAATGATACGGCCTTCCGTCAAAGAAGTCGCAGGTTCATCAAGAATTGAAGAGGCAATCAATTCAATAATATTCTGAGCCTGTTCTGCTTCCCCGCCTGCAAGTCCGTATCTGGAAATAAGGGAGCGGACTTTGAGCCACGACTCAAGGGACTGCCTTAAGGCCTGAAGATCCTTTGCGTGGGCCTTTGCCATTGCGACCCGGCCTGCAAGACGTTCAATATCAAGAACTGAAGAAAACTCCTGGCGGACTGCGTTCAGAAGTCTTTTGTTGTCAAAAAAGAGCTGAACGTGTTCCTGCCGGGTGCTGATTTTTTTACTGTCCGTAAGCGGATAATTAAGCCAGAAAGAAAGGAGTCGTCTTCCCATGGCTGTCTGAGTAAAAGCAAGGCACTCCAGAAGTGAATATTTATATGTTCCGTCGCGGAGGTTTGCTGTAATTTCAAGGTTTCGCCTTGATGAGTCGTCGATAATCACATAGTCACAGTCTTTGTAAAGCTTGATTCCTGTGATGTGCTGTGGCTTAACGGCTGTTGTGCGTAAAATATAATCCAGAAGAAAGCCTGCCGGGGCAACTTCCGGTGAGTTTTCTGTCAGGGAAAACGGTCTCAGGTTAACGGTTCCAAACTGTTTTGTAAGCCTTCCGTAAGAAAGGCTGTTGTCAAAATTCCAGTCAGGATAATATGAAACTGAAAGATTTGTGTGCAGCGAAAGTATCTGCTGAATTTGTCCGTCATTTTTGAGGGAATCCGGGAGCAGAAGTTCCCTGGGGTTTGCGCGGCCGAGTTCTTTTGCAAAACGGTCGTATAATTCATCTTTACCCCACGAACTTGCAAAAAAGTCTGCTGTCGTAACATCGATGTAGGCAAAACCGACTCCATTTTTACTTACAAAACATGAAGAGAGAAAGTTGTTTGCGCCTCCGTCAAGGTATTCACTTTCGACTGCGGTTCCAGGAGTGATGATTTCGATTACCTTGCGTTCTGTAAGGCCGTTTCCCTTTGCAATTTCTCCGACCTGTTCACAGATTGCAATTTTTTTACCTGCACGCAAAAGACGGGCAATATAAACTTTGGAAGCGTGATAAGGGATTCCGCACATTGGCTGGTTTGCGCGGTGTGTGAGGGTGAGATTTAAAAGACGGCTTACTTCTACTGCGTCCTCGTTGAACATTTCGTAAAAGTCGCCGAGGCGGAAAAACAAAACTTCGTTACGGTGTTCATCCTTGATTTTCTGATATTGAATCATCAATGGTGTTGCTTCTGCACTTTGAGTACGTGATGCAACACTACCCGCAACGAGTTTATCTTTAGCCATAAAAAATTACATTCCTAATTCAGCGATTACTTTTTCTGTGATGTCTACGGAAGGACTGTACCAGAGTACGGCATTTGCCTGCTGGAGGCTCATAATCATTGAATATCCTTCGTTTTCGGCAACGCGTTCAAGCACGTTGTAAAGTTTTTTATAAAATGAATCTGAGTTCTGCAAAGTCTTTTTAAGGGATTCAAGTTCCACATTCTTTGCGTTTGCGTATTCTGTCAGAAGATCGGTTTTGCGTGTAATTTCACCTTCCAGACGTACAACAGCTGCGTCATTGCCGTTTTTCTGATAATCAACTTTCTGATTTTTTAGGTTCTGAATTTCTTCTGTTTTTTTGTTGATTTCATTCTGGAATTCGGCCTTTTTAGATTCATAATTACGAACCGGAGCTGAATTTCTAAAGTAAGCCTGATAAACACGTGCTGTGTCCACTACTCCAAAACGTGTAATCTGCTGGGCAAAACTTAAAGGAGCCAGAAACAAAGCAAGGCTGACTGCTAAAATAATCTTTTTCATACAAAACTCCATTATTTGTTTGTAATGTTAAATGAAAGTACGAACTTCCAGTTCTTGTATCTTTCAATATTATCATTTTCGTTAACACGGAAGGTGTTGGCAAACAAAAGTCTGAGCGGGAACTGCGGAATTGAGAAGCGCAGGCCCGGACCTGTACTGAAGTAGAAATCCTGAACTGTCAGATCGTTGAACAGGGCGTGCGGTGTATCTTTAACAACCGCTGCGTCTCCAAACCAGTCCAGAGCAATTACGCCCGGAACAATCGGCATACGCAGTTCGAGGTAGTTTGACCACATTGCCTTGCCGCGGTTTTTATTGTAAATATTTGTCCATCCGCGGCCGTTGAACATACCGTCGATGTAGAGTTTGCTTGAGTTACCGATTCCGCTGTCAGGTTTCGGGAAGAGCATGCTGAGTCCTGAATAGCCCGCAAGAACGAGTTTCCAGTTCCATGTATCCGTAACAGGAAGATCAAACAAAGTAAAGTATTTTTCGAGTTTGGTATCGGAACGGAGGAAGAATTCAGTTTCGATTGGTGTAAGACCGTACCATGTAAGTCTCTGGCTTGCAAACCATCCGTTTGAAGGATCGTAGTTGATGTCACGGTCATCGATTGAGAAGGCGGCCCATACAGAGTTCTGGAATCCCCATTCATTTGCATAATCACTGATTGTTGAATCAACCGGTGTAAGCAAATCTGTATCATACTGGTTGTTCAGCAAACTGCCCGAAATACCGCCGGAAAGCGAGATAATTGCCCATACTGGAGTCCAGCGGTGACCAAGGGAAAGACCAAGGCTCCACTGCCACTGTTCGTAGTCCATGTAATAGTTTGAATCATCAATTTTTCCGTCAGGGAATACTTTAAGACGGAGGGCACTCATATTTGCGTGTGAAAAACTTGTGCTGATAGAAGTTGAAATCGGAAGTCCCCAGAGCCAGTTTTCGCCGTAACTCAGGGTTACAGACTGTTCGTCCGTTGCAATAGTTGAACCGAGGCTGACAGACTTACCGGTTCCGCGGAAGTTTGAATCCTGCCATTTTACAAACAATGCGAACGGGAGGTCGTCAGGGTCAGAAACGCCTGAAAAAGTAACACCGAATTCAATTGAAGTAGTTGACTGTTCATCAACAGAAAAAACAAGATTTACGAGGTTTTCTTCTGAACCTGCAACAACATCCGGAACTACCGCACTAAAGTACTGAAGGTTATAAAGGTTTCTCAAACCGGTAGTGATTTTTGCCTTGGAAAAAATGTCACCGGCTTCAATCGGGATTTCGCGACGGATAACATATTCCCTGGTTTTTGAATTTCCCTTGATTACAACGCTTTCAACATGGCTTCGTACGCTTTCTACAATGTTAAAGGTAAAGGAAATTACCTTGTTGTCGGCGTCTTTTGAAGGCATCGGCTGGAAGCGGTTTGAAGTATAACCGTTTTCATAGTAGAGGTCGGCGATAGCCATTACAGTTTCCTGATATTTAGACTGGTTGAATACGCCGCCCGTCTTGAGTTTTACAAGTGAATTAAGTTTTTCATCAGAGAAGATGATGTTTCCCTTAAAGTCCATTCCGCCGAATGTGTACTGGGAACCTTCCTGAATGATAAAGGTAATTGAAAGTTCATCACGGTTTTTCTTTTCGTTGACTGACATCTCTTTTGTAACGTCGAGGATTTCAGCATCGATATAACCGATATTCTGATAGTATGAAAGAATTGCCTGCTTGTCGGCTTCGAGTTCAGATTCCTGGAAGGCACCCTTATGAATAAGACCAACTTCCTTGAGCTTGAGTTTGCCTTTGAGAGTCTTTGCAGACACAACCTTGTTTCCGCGGAACTTAATCGAAGAAATTACAGTTGAACGGCCTTCGTCAATTTTAAAATTGATTTCTACGCCCTTTTCAGTACGTTTTGTTTCTGCAACAACTTTGGCGTTGGTATAACCTTTTTCAAGGTAAACATCGCGTACGGCGCGTTCATCAATTAAAACCTTGCTTTCTACAAATACATCCTTTTCCTTGAGGGAAGTTGCTTCTTTAAGTTCTGTCGTACGAATCTGCTTGTTGCCGCGGAAAGTAACTTTTGTTACAGACGGGCGTTCAGTTACAGAAAATACGATTGCAACCGTGTTTTTTCTTGCATCTCCTGGAAGAGCTTCCGGGTTAACTTCTTCAAACAAATCCATTGCATAGATTCTGTCGAGGAGTTCGCTGAAGATTTCGTCAGAAAATCGGCGGCCAATATAACTTGAAGTAACGCCGTCCACTTCTTTTGCATCTACGTGTTTGAGATTTTTAAAAGTAACAGATTTGATTAACTTGCCGTAATACCAGTCAGAATCAGATTCTGTTGATGATTTATCCTGTGCAGAAACAAAGGAAGGTGCGCATGCTAAAAAAGCAGCACATAAAACAAACGCAAATTTTAGGCGTCGAAAGGACATAATTACTCCTGGGCATTGATAAAAATTTTTAATTTACCATGCATTCAATTTCAGAAAGAATGTTTCCATGATAGTGTTATAGAGGTTGAAGGCATCCACAAACTTTTTTGAATTGCTTCCAAATCCGGTGCAACACCGAGACGAATATTAACATAAGGCGAAGCCATTTCAAGACCAAATTCCGGCTGGAATACCAGTCCGCTGACTGAAGTGTCATCTCCAAGTTTTGTTTCGTCGTAAGTCCAGTGCATCAGCGCATCAACATACATTGCACTACCAAAGTACTTACCTACATAAACAGCCGAGTTGTCAAAAAAGTTACCAACTGTAAGCTGATTATTAGTCGAATTTTTATCAAAACTCTGCTTAACGGCATTCTGAAGAATATTCGTTCTAATTGAAAATATATCAAAATTCGTCAGTTCACGCAACGCATTTTCTAATCCGCGCATAACCGTTGCCTGAACAAGATAATCTCCGCCGGCCATCGCAAGGATTGCAGCATTTTCTGAATCGGCGGACACCACCTGCCCCAGAAGTTCATAAATTTCTTTTTCGCTCTTTGCAGGAGTTGCAGTAAATCTCGGGTTGAACTGACTGATTGTCTGATTGATTGCACTCAGTGTAATTGTAACCTGGTTGCCCGCATCATCGCGCTCGCGTGTTTCGGCACGTACCGTAAGGCGCGGGTCAAAGTTGTCCTGAGTCTCGTTGAACACCATCATACCTTCTTTCATGTAGAAGTTTCGGTTCAACCATACGATTTCTCCTCCGCGCAGACTGATGTCGCCCTTAAAGGCAATGCTTTCTGTCTTTGTATCAAGAGAAAGCTTTAAATCCGTATCAGGAACAACTACCCCGCGCAGCAGCGGATTGAACAGAACCTGAACGCGGTTTCCGACATGAAGGTCAAGATCAACAAGATATTCCATTGAATCGATATTATCTGTCTCTTCTGCCTGAATTGAGTTATCAACGACAAATTCAATATCTGCCTTTTGTCCGCGGATCTCTCCGGTTATACTTGCAGTTCCAGAAACAAGATTAATATTCAGGCCAAATCCTGCGTTGCCTTTATAATGTACGAACGGAAACTGCATATCGACCGGCACGTACTGGTTTTTATCAGTTACTACGCTTACGTCGAGTGTGTCGATTCCCCAGCGGTCAAAAACGATATTAAGTCCCACATCGACCGGGTTTTTATCAAGGGTGAATTTTGTCGGTTTTACTGTAAACTGGTTCTGGCCTGCCACGGCAAAAACCCTGTCACTTCTGAAAAGTCTTTTTGAAACATACGGAACATAGAATTCAGGTTTGGTGACGGTAACAGCGCCTGTAAATTCAGGATCGGATGTAATGCCTGTAATTTTAACGGCTCCGTTCAATGTACCTTCGATAAATGTCACGTACGGAATCTGGATTGCGCTTGAGAACTTTTTGAGGTTTGCATTGATTCCGGTTACGTTTATGTCCAGGTTGTTGTTTGCAATCATTCCGTTCACTACAAAGTCGATTACAGAAGACTGTGAAGATTTGGCGCTGATTATGCCCCCGTCCAGAATATTTGCGTTAAAGCCGAGCGGTCCGTCACAGACTATATCCGTCTGGCCCGGCGTTTTGGTTGCCACAAGATTGAATTTCTGGTCTGTCGGAAAGAATGTTCCGCTCATTTTGTCTGAAGAAGCGCTGATTACAAATGTATCAAGTTTTTTTAGGGAAGAAATGCCTCCGATACTTGCCTTTAACGGAATGTTAAAGCCGTATTCAATCAGTTCACCGGATAAATCGCCTTCAAGAGAGCCTTCAAGAGACCTGGTGTCAAAGTTTACAACAACATCTTTTGCACTGAACTTGCCCCATTTAAGATTAATGTCGCTGGCGTTAAGTCCTGAGTCATCGTAAACGATTCCACCGTAAAAAACTGCAGGATAGCCGCCAAAGTTTACGGAAGACTTTCCTACGGTCAAAGTGATAAACGGATTGCTCAAAGTTCCAGAGGCAGAAAATTCTCCGTTCAAACTGTTGTCTGCATTCTGGTCGCTCATAAAGTGCCCAGTGTTAAAGGCCTTTACACTGCCCTCTGACGACAGGTAAAAGTCATTTTTAACCGCCTCGAGAGAAAACGGCAGGGACTGTGGATTTTTAAAGCTTGCGTTTAAAACGATTGTTTCTTTTCCGAGAATGCTCTTTGCGTTGAGGTCAAAAATAATGGAATCAAAGATTCCGTCGTTGAGATTCCACAAAAGATCTGCCTTTCCATCGAGTGCAGACACAGTGTCAGAATAAACAAGATTGTCAAAAACAAAGCCGTAACGGTTTGCGCGGCCGGAAAAGGCAAGATGCGGCTTAAACGGAATAAGTCCGGAAGGCTCGTCAACTTCAAAATCGCCGATTTCAAGAGAAATGCCGTCTTCTTTATTAAATGCAAAAGTTGTGGCAGTAGAAAATGCAAAAATCGACCTGCCTGCAGAAAAAGGCAGCGAAGCAAACTGTACGGATCCCGTAATTGAATCATTGAACTGCACGGTTGCGTCAAAATTATAATCGCCGCTCACGCTCAGCCAGTTTGAACCGTACGAGCCGTTCAGGCGGTATGGCAGGGAGTTGACTGTGATGTCTGAGAAAAAGTTAAAGTTATTAAAGCCGTCAGAAAAATCAATTCCGGCGCTTGCATGTGCCGTATGGGCACCAAACTGAATGTCCAGGTTTGAAAGGCTGGCAGTCTGATTTGAACCGTCGGCCGAAAAAGAAATGAGCTGTCGTTCCTGCTTTGTGTTGGCAAAGAGGAAGAACGGAGCGTTAAAGCTGAAGCTGTTAAAATCAGAAGTAAAATAAATTTCGTTGGAAAAAATGTATGAACTTAAGGATGATGCACTGTTTTTGAGTGTTGAACTTAAACCGCCCTGCATAAAAAAAGCTGACGACAAAACGACGCTGTCCAGGAAGATGTCGTTCATCGATGCAGAAATCTGAACCGATTTGTTTTTTCCTGCAAGATAACTTCCGTCAATTTTTACGTGTCCGCTCTTTTCATAGTCTGAGTGGGAGTAATCGTCAAATTCAAAACTAAAATCCACGGAATTTGTCGACGGTAAAACAGTAAGTGCAATCGCAGTCAGACTTCTGTCATCCATAAAAAGCTGTGGAGCAAAGCACATAAAGCCTTTTTTGAGAGGATCGATATAAACTTCTGTCTGAAGCACGCCGCCGTTTAAAAGTTCAAGTCGCGGAAGTTCAAGAACGCCCGAAGGCTGCATGTTTTTTATGTCGTAAGACCCCGTAAACTTTGCGTCAATCTGCTTTCCTGCTGCAGAAAAGTTTCTGACAGTAACATTATTCTGGTTTCCGAGTACATCTGCCTTTACAAGGACAGGTCCCCGCAGTTTTTTATTAAATACACGGTTGTCCAGATCAAGCGCATATTCAATTGAATTGAGCGACTTTGTGTCCGGGTTGATTTTTGCTTCAAGGCCTGCACGCGCCGTAACATTTGTTCCGGCAAAATCAGATACAGCGTATGAGGAGTTTTTAACCTTTACCAGCTTGAATAAATCGAGTTTGTCGGCATTTGCGTGAGCGCTCACAATATTTGAATTAAAATCGGCTTCTGCATTTACAGAAAACGGAAGGCTTCCGCGGGCGGTTTTAAAATTCAATTTTTTTGAACCGTAGTTCAGGTGAAAGTCCGTGCGGCTCAATGTAAAGTCTGCGCGCGGGTTTTCAAAAATTCTAACAACAACAGAACTTCCGTCCCAGTTGTGAAAAACGGTTCCTGTGATTTCAAGTGCAGAAGAAACAAGGGCGCGTTTTCCGTCAGCCTTCAGAAGCTCGTTTGTGTAATCGAGGCGGCCGTTTGTTTTGATTTTGATTCCGTCTTCTTTTCTTAAACTGCGTTCAAAAAGGACAGTTTTGATTCCGGCACGAAAATCATTGATGCTGTCCGCATAATGAAGGCTCAGATTTTTTAATTCAACATCAAATGGAAGTTCAATTTCTGAAAGCGAAGTGCTGTTTTTCTGTTTTGATTTTTCCGGTTTTGAATTAATCAGATTCATCAGGGTTTCAAGGGCTTCACTGTCTTTTACCGAGTCATATTCAAGTGAAACACCGTCAAGTTCAACCTTTTTGATGGCAGATATTGCATTTGCGCGCAAAAAGTCCAGAATCCGGTACGAAATTGAAGCATGCTTTACTTCGAGGAAGGTCTTTGTGTTGTCAGAACTCTGCAGTAAAATTCCGCGGATGTTGATACCCGAAAAAACTGACGGAGACAGGGATTCGTAAGAAACACTCAGGCCGGTGCGTTCGTTAATCATACGGACAATGCGGTTCTGCTCGCCGTTCATGAATTTGAGCACGTTTTTATAAACCGGCTGAATAAGTGCAATCACGCCGATTACAAGAGTGAGAAAAATAATTCCTGCGATACTTGTCTTTAAAAAACGAGACTTCATGACTTTAAATTGTCTTCATTTCGTGGCAAAATGGAATTCCTAAAAAAACAACCGTAGCCAAGAGATGGATACAATTCTAGTTTATTATCGGAAAATATAGTAGTCAGATTGAGGGGATATAATAATATGATATTAAAAAACTTTGTAGTGTTTGAAGGCATTGACGGTGCCGGAACTTCGACCCAGTTAAAGCGGCTTTTAGCAGGAAAATACAGTGACAGACTTGAAGTTTCTGCTGAACCGACAGAAAGCGTTACAGGAAAATTTTTACGGCAGGTTTTAAGCGGTTCCGTTAAGGTTGATGCACGCACATGCGCATATCTTTTTGCCGCAGACCGCGCCGAACACTTATGGGGCTCTTCTTCATCAGACTGCTTAATCGAACAGAAATGTTCTGAAGGCAAAGTCGTTATAAGCGACAGATTTCTTTTTTCAAGCCTGGCCTATCAGGGAGTAACCTGCGGCGAAGAACTTCCCCGCATTTTGAACGGCCAGTTTCCCCTCCCCGAATTCTTATTCTTTTTTAAAATTGACCCTCAAATCAGCCTTAAGCGAATCCAGAACCGCGACGTAATCGAA
>JAEEGL016372089.1_pt1 | contig 16531 bp, 12 predicted proteins | sample 9134231 | NCBI WGS metagenome assembly JAEEGL01 (sample SAMN16246548, study PRJNA631951) | gut metagenome | biome: gut microbiome; feature: rumen; material: fiber-attached | host: Bos | place: Iran: Karaj | collected 2018-10
GATGAGTTTGCTTCTAAGTGGCCACGCAACATCATCCGTTCAAAGGGTGTAATCTGGTTCAGCGACGAAGATGACATGGCATACGTTCTCGAAACATCAGGCCGCCAGATTCAGGCAGGCTATTCTGGAAACTGGCTCGCATCTTGCCCACCAGCAGAACAGAAACGCGTTCTCGAAGAAGAACCAGAAATGAAAAAAGACTGGGACGAAAAAGTCGGCGACCGCATGATTAAGATGGTAATCATCGGCCGTCACCTGGACAAGGAAGAGATTTCTAAGAATCTCGATGCTTGTCTGGACTAAGCTGATCTGACAACAGACGACGAAGCAATCCTTAAAGGAAACGCTTCGTCGTTTTTTTATTCCCAGCCGCATTCATAATTACTATGAGCGGGCACTTTTTGCGGTTTCGCAAAAAGATATTCACAAAAATCCTTTGTTTCAGCATTCAGCAAAGAATAAGCAAAGGCCTCCCCTGCTTCTCCAAGCGAATAAATTACAAAATCAAAGCCCGGTTCCAGAGATCTGTAAAAACGAAATGAGAAAACTCCTTCTGTCAGATAATGCTCTCTTTGTGAGTCCCAAGGAAAATTGTATAACTCTTTCATTGTTGTCATATCATAAATAAAAAGATTTCGCATTTGATCTTCAGGAACATACATATGGGTTATTAGATATTTAAAATCAGAACTCGGAAAAGCTGAATTATTAAACTCTCCTTTATAAGTTATTGTTCCATCATTTCCATCCAGAAGATATAAATCATGCATACCATTTTCGTATATAAGAACTTTTCGTTTATCCGAAGAAATCTGCCATGCTCCCCAGTGACTATTACAAGAAAAATAAATCTCAGTATTGTCGTCAGATATTTTTTCAATATTCAGCTTACTTTTCTGAAAATCCAGTCGCAAAACTTCATTTTCTTTCAGTGGCTTAAGCTTAACAATATCTAAAGCCGACATAAAACTTGAATTAAACACCAGAATCAAAAATGTTATAAATACAGTTTTATTCATATCAGTTCTCCTTTTTTGTTTCTATGAAATTTACATAACCTTTAGTTTCCTTTACAGGAACAAGTACTTCTCCATTAACTACAATCCAGCCTTGTTGAAATCTTGAATCTGAATAATACGTCTTACCACTTTTTCCATCATAATAATAGTCGACATCATAGCTTGTCATTTTGTCATTTACAGAGGTAGGAGTTATTACTACATAATCCTGATTGTTTATAGTAACTACATCCTTTACTCCAACCCAATGGTCATGATTTGTTGAATCATAATTTACATTAACAAGTGTCTGATAAGTTTTATCCGCATCATCTATCTGACTTAAAAATAAGTCTTTTGTAAAAGGATCATACTTTCGCTCTTCTGTTTGCTTATGATCTTCTGCAACTTTTTTCCAGTTAATAATCCCGTTTTCTACATAATTATCATTTATATATATAGGAGATTCATCAAAAACATCTGATACACTAATTATTGCACAGCTTGCATTTTTAAATTCGTCTTCTGTGCCTTTCAACTTAATATCTCTCCATGACTTATCCTGCATCAGTTTATCACCACTTACCGCAATCTGATCTAAGCCAGATCGGTCTTTAAAGTTTACAGGATCATTACTGCAGTAAGCATACCAGTTATAACCATCACGAATCGGATCAATTGTAGTAAAACGAGAAAGCATTGGAGCATAATCACGATAACCATAATTGTAGAATTCAGAAGTAACATCCTGCTGCTTTCCAAGGTAACCGAAGTCTTTTGAAGCAGAAAACTTCCCTTGGCTTCTCACACCAAATGCATCATAGATAATTTCGTCTTTTGGAATACCATAAGAATCCGTAACAGAGGTAACACTTCCGAGCAGATCTGTAGAAAAATATTCCTGACCATCATTTGTAAACTGAGCGACAGGGCTTTCCTTATAACTGATTACAGTTCGTTCACCTCGATAACGATTATTTACAATTTTATACGAAGTATCATTCAGATTATAATACCTGTTTCCATCAGAATTATTATCATCTGAAATATAACGGTAGCGGCTTCCATCCGGAGTTCTGTTTGAGGTCCAGTGAATTCCGGTTTCACAAGTGTCTGTAAACAGTCCGCTTTGCATAACAGGGCTTTGTTTTATGACCTCGAAGGAAAGACCATCATAAATAGTACGAACAGGAACTGCATCCGCATCCTGTATTAATACACGCCTGCCAAGAGCATCATATTCATAAGAAGTTCTGGCATATGTTTTTGCAACATGGTCAAAAGCTTCACAGTAGCTAAGTCTTCCCTGCGCATTATACTTATATTCTGTTGAATTAAATCTGCTCTTCTGAGAAAGCATATTTCCCATTGCGTCATAGGTAAAGTTTACAGAAGTCTTTCCTAAACTTCCACTTGAGACAAGAAAATTTTCTGAATCATAATTATATTCAATTGTGCCTAAGCTGGTAGTTTTAGTTTTGCGATTTCCATTTTTATCATAAGTATATTTTTCTTTTATAAAGGTTTGCAGATTTGAAAGCACATATCCAAGGCCCGGCTGCATCTGCTCTAACAGTAATACTAAAGCTGATTTTTCAGAACTTGTAAGATATCGGTTTTCACCCGGATTAGTCTTTGTTGAAAGCCCATTTAATTCAGCTTCGTGTTTTACATTTTCTACCATGTAATCTGTGTACGGATAATATACTTCTGCCAGCTGCCCGACCTTATTATATTCATATAAGGTAACACGCCCTTGATAATCTACAGTTGCGCTGCGTTTTCCATCTGCATCATAGACATAACCTTCACCCCAAAGCAGCTCACCTCTGGCAGACTTATGAGTTTTTATAATTACACGTCCTGCCCTATCATAGACAGTTTCTTCTTTTACGCCGTTACCAGATAATCGCAATACTTCCCTTCCATTTACATCATAATTCAATTGAATACTAAGTCTCTGCTTATTATCAAACAGTTCTTTTAGTTCATTGTTTTTTCCATAAACATAAGAGGTCTTTCGATTATTGCTTTCCAGACCAGTTCTGTTTCCGGCTTTATCATACTGAAAATAAACTTCGTCACCAGTTACTTCATCCTTCTGGAATATTATACGCCCACCCTGATCATATTGAAAATAAATTTTTCCAGAGGCGTTTTCTGCTTCAAGTAGATTTCCATAGTCATCATAAACAAACTTGTTTTCAGTGCCATCAGAAAAATGAATCGTCTTTCTCCTTCTGTCATTGGAATATGAAATTACTGTTTCCCCCTTATCAAAATTGCGTTTTGATTTTAACTGTCCATTTTCATCATAGGAAAAAGATTGTGTAAAGCCCGAACGATTCTGTTCATTTATTAATCTTCCAAGAGAATCATAGTTATAGGAATAATTATTTCCATTGCCATCCTTTACAGTTATCGACTGACCATTATCTCCATAAACATAAGACTCCAGAATATCATTGCCACAGCTTACTTCAATAACTCGCCCTGCAGAATTGTATTTATAAGTTCGTTCTGCTTCCGAACGCTTTTTCTCGTTTATTAATTTTCCAGCCTCATCGTAATCTGCTGAATAAACTGTTCCGCAATCATCAGTTACTTTTACAAGAAGCCCCATGTAATTGTATTCACAATTAATTTTCGAACCATCCGGGTATATTATTGTTTTTATTTCATTCAGGGCATTATAGGAATACGAAGTTTTATTTCCATAACCATCATAACTTTCTGTCATTTGATTCAGATAATTATATACAAACGAACGTTCGTTAGTATTTCCATAAACCTGTTTTACAACATTTCCAAAGGCATCAAGATAAAAAGTTGTTTCATACTTATTCCCTTCTCTTACTGTCATTGAACGACCATCAGAAGAATAGTCAAAAGTCCTAAAATATACTGCATTTTCTTTTGTATTTGACTGACCGATAATTTGAGATCTGAGACGATTGAAATTATCATATTCATTCCAAATATGATTTTCCTGTGTGCTGTCATTAACAGTCTGCTCCGTGGAAGAGCATTGCAAATCTGTTGAATCATATTTATATTTTTGAACAAAAACTTTTTTACCTGCAAGTTCAGCCAACTTTTCCAGAGACTCTCTGTTTATACCGGCCTTAATGACATCAGCTGAATTATCTATCATAAATTGTCTGACTTCGCTAAGCTGACCTGCCTCATATTTGTAAAGTCTGATCCAGCACTCATCTCCATATTTTATTTCTGATGATAATTTTCCTTCAGCGGTATAAAGATAACTTTGAATCAGTTTGTCGAAAGTTCCATCTCCGGCATAAACCTGAAGAGGAAGATGTCTTTTATCATATTCGATTCGTCTCTGGTGTATTTCGCCAGACACAATATCTTTTTGAATAATTGTCGTAATATCTTTACGTCCGTTTGTCAGGTATGTTGTCTCAAGACCATTATAAAACTTTTCTTTTGTTATACCCTTTCCATAGGAGTACTCTACCTGCGTTCTTCCGGCTTTTACTATTTTGCAAATTCTATTACGCGAATCAAAAGAATATTCTGTTTTTACGCCTGCTGTTGTCTTTGAAATAATATTTCCGTATTTGTCATATTCATAAAACGTAGTTACAGGCTTTTGTTCATAAACTACTAATTGATCAATTTGCCCCTTAGAATTTATCATCTGCCTGTAAACAGGCTGACCTTCCTTCACGTATTCATGAAGATTTCCTTTTTCATCGCGAATAAACTCTTCTGTTATATTATCCTGACCGGTATGAAGAATCACCTGACCAAATCTATTGTATTCCCAGCGCTCCTGGGAACTATTATAATCAGCCAGTGTTAGATTGCCGTTAGTATCATAAGAATATCGAATTACAGAATCATTTATAAATTTTTTGACTAGAAGACCTTTATCATCATACTCCATTTGAATTAGAGTTCCATCAGGATGAAGTTCCTTTATAGTTCTGTAGTTTTCATCATACCAGTAAGAATATATGTTATTATCATGATCAATATAATCTGTCTGACGATTAACTTTGTCATAAATAAAACGCTCGATAAAGCCTTCTTCATTAATTGTGGCTGTTATAAGCAATTTTCTTTCTGCATCTATTTCACCATATTGAAGAAGAATCTTACTGTTATCTGCTTTTCTTAATGCGATAAGCCGACCATGATTATCATATTCCATATTTACAGAATCACCATCAGTGTCTTGAACAGAAATAAGGCTGTTTTCTTTATAACTATATTTTACATTTTCTTCAGGTGCACGCGTATTAGTTATCTGAACAACCTGCTGTCCATTTTTATCATAATCAAAACTCAGTTTTTCAAAGTCTGAAGTTTCTATAGATTCTATTTTTCCATCAACTTTTCTGTTTATTTGAACATAATTTTTATTCCGGTCTATTATTTTGATAATAAATCCATTTTCATCATAAAGCCTTGTAATACCATCTTTTTGGATAAGCTCATAAACATCATTTACAAGGCGTATTTCCTGATACTTTTTATCACCTTCAATCTTCCATTTTTCATGAGTTCCTGTTTTCTCTCTAAAGAGATGAGGATAGCCATTTTCATCAATTAATGTGAGAGTATCGAGTCCTGTTTCTTCATACCACAAAGGTGTACCGGAAAACATTGCAGCCTTATTCTTATTTTTTCGCTCAATAGAAAGCTTATAACTTTTTTCATAAGCTTCTATCCGCCGCAAGCTATTCTGGTATTGTTCCTTATATCTCTCCAGCCGTTTTATATGTTCCTGAATATCAGAAACAGCTGCTTCAAACAACATGATTCTATTATTAAGCCTTACTCCTAAAGCACTGATCTTAGAAAGAACTGCTGCAACATCAGCTTTTGCCTCATACCACATTGCAGAAAACTGTAGGAGACTTGCTTTTGTATAAAGAGCTAAAGCTTTTGATAACTGGGCTTTTGTTTTTTCTATCCGTTCATTATACAATTTTTCGGCTTGATAAATATCTGGAACATTATATGCTTGCGCCAGCTTTAATTCATATTCTTCAATTGTTTTTTTCAGATACTCAGAATAAGAAATAAGTGCATTCTTCATTTCTTCAGGATGAACAGAAGTTCCAAGAATTATTCTTTCATCAAGATTCGAATACCAGCCGGAGCCAAAGGTTGAAACAATTTTTTCAGACGATGAATATCTTCTCTTTATTGCAAAATTCATTGTTCCTTTAAACTGAAAATCAGTATCATTCTGTTCATACGAGCCTTCCGAGATTTTTACCGGATCACCAGTTGTCTGAGCATTTTCTTTCTCACGATCGTTTTCATTTTCAACAATATTTTCTTCTGATTCCTCTGAATTCTGTTTTATTGTATCTTCAATAGTTTCCGTTGCCTGAGCAACCTCTTCACCTGTTTCTTCAGCTGTCTCATTCAGAGATTCTGCATCTTCAGAAGGCTCCTCAACAATGTTTTCTTCATCAATAATTGAGTCCACTTCATTATCTAAATCATTAGCTTTCTCTACTAATTCATCATTTCTTCTTTGATGTTCACGTTCTGAAATAATTCTTGAAGCTTCCTCTTTCTGTTCTTTATTTCCTTTTTCTGCTATTTCAGATAACTGACTGTCAGACATATCTTCTGTAGGATCAGGATAGCTGACAATTGTAAGTTCTGCCGGACCTGTATGCTCTTCTCCACCACTGCTGCTGTCATCGCCACCACCGCCCGTCAAGCTTGACTGAACATCACTTCCACTGCCTCCGGAATACCAGACTGCAAAAACTTTATTTGTGCAAAACAGAATTGAAAAAAGAAAACAGATAAATAATTTTCTGTAATTATTTGTAATAAACATAAACTCCCCCTGATAAGTTATCAGAAGCTTGCATAGAATAATTTATCCAGCAGACTTCCTGACTCTCCGTTTTTTGTTGGCACCCACCACTGACTCTCTTTTATAAACAAACACTGATCCGCATTATCTGAATCTTTTATATAATCACTGGAATGATATGCAGCCGTTGTGTTTGGGCCGTTTTTGGGTATAAAGTGAATTCCTATTTCTGCATTCAAAGAATTATTTGTAGTCGCAGAAGAACTGACCGTTTTCAAAAGTTTCTTTGTTGCAGAAGAAAGCAAACTATCAGAGCTGCTTTTGAAATTTGCTGCCATTGAATAAATATCCAGATACATATCGCATGGGTATTGTGTATAACTATAAGACTTAGTCGACATCAGTTTTGTATAGATTGTTTTTCTCGCCTCAGAATTATTGATAGTTGCAGCAAGCGCTTTTGAAAACTCTTCAATATCATTGAATAAAGAATATAATTTTTGATTATTAAAAATCGTGGTATTGACTGGTGAACTTTCTGCCATTATTTCTGCAATTTCTTTTGACGTAAAGCTACTTAGAGAAAGATCTTCCAGAAGAGTCGTATAATTCCATCCTGCTGATGGAGTAATACCAGGACTAGCCACAGTATATTCCGCATGATTTTTCAGTTCGTAAACATTTTCAAATACACCACCAAAGCAGGTATCAAATCCTATTACAGAAAGTCCCTGATTTCTTAGCGAACGTCCCAGATCATGAACAGACATATATGAGCCACTTCTATCATCTATTGCGACTGCCCTGCTATTGTTTATATTTGAATATCGCCAGCCTGTACCATGTCCCCAGATTATTAAAGCGTATTTTTCTGACTCATAATTATTACGAGCAAAATTCACAAGATTCCATAATACGCTTGGATTTCCCATATCAAGTTCAGTTTCAATCTTATTTGAAAGACCTAGCGGTGGACATGACAGTCTTTTTGAAATAATCAGATTACTGTCAGTGTCATCATGGACAAGTTCGAATAATCTTGTATCTGTCCAATCCCCATTAGTTTCATCAAACCCTGTAGAGCGATCAAGAAGGACCAGAACATTCATTTTTGAAAAATCAGCATGCTCCATTGCTTTGAGATTTTGAATGGCATAACTTTCCAAATCGTTATCAGCTGCCATATAAACCACGAGAGTAAGCTTAGGCGGATCTGGCATTTCCTGCATTGGATCTGGAATTGGTTCAGGTTCGAGTTCAGGTTCTGTCACAACTTCTACTTCCGGCTCAGGTTCAACTTCTGGTTCCGGTTCAGGCTCTGGTATAACTTCAGGATCGGGATCTTTCTGTTCAAGCTCAGTCTCTACCATAGATTCAGTATTTGCTTCAGGTTCTTTTTCTGCTTCTGAGTCATTCTCCTTTTCCTGTTCTGATTCCTGTTCAGTTTCCAGTTCATAGTCAGGATTTATATCAGGCATAACTTCTTTTTCAATTTCTATAATCCTGATTTTCTCAGTCTGTAAACTACAGCCTGCAGCTGGTAAAATGCACATTAAAAAAAATGCAAAAAATTTCAAAAGAAAATTAGATTTAAAAACTCCCTTCATTTTTCACCTCACATAAAAGCAGTAAAGCCATACGGATCCACCCAAATAGAACCATCTGTATAAGTTATTCTGCTCACATATAAATAATCTATTTCCAGTAAAGACTGAGGAACAAAAGTCATATAAGAATCAAGACTCAGACAGACAGAAAAATCTTCATCCGGTCCGATTTCTTTTTCTATAGAAAAGGACAACCGATTCGGGCATTCATAAGCTGGCTCTCCATCTGAATCAAAAAGATAGAATACAACTTCGAATTCTTTTACAGTCTCAGCCGCCAGATTATAAAACGAAAGATTCACTCCGCAGGTCTTATAATCAGCAGCGTCTTCATCCATCACAAAGTCCGCTTCTATTGTGTACGGACTTCTTTCCAGCGAAAACACTGAACACCCTGATAATGCAATCACAAGGAAACAACATAAACTCTTTATAAAATTAGTCTTCATAAATCAGCCCCTCCAGAGCATCTGCATATTGCGAATAATCCACATCATCTATTTTTCCAAGCTTTCTGATTGAAGAAACAATTCGTTTTTTCTCTCTGTTTTTGTCAGCCATGAAAAATCGATATACAAGAATTACTCCTTCCTGTGGAGTTTTTTTGTCGTAATACAAACTGTCTAAAAGCTGTTCTGCCTTTTTCTTTTCACCGCGAAGAAGAAACTGTTCTACGGTTTTAAAAGCTCCTTCAATTGATTCCACCTGACAGCAAAAGATTTTGCTCCGGTCAGTAAAATGGAATTCCTCACCATCAAGCAATGCATAATTTTTCTTCTTTCCCGAAATCCTATAAACATCAGAAGAAACTCCATGAATCACAAACATTCCGCTTTCATCAGTAAGTGCAGTATTAGTTTCTAAATCAGTTTTACAGTAGATTACAAAGTCTTTTACTGGTGCATTATTTTCATCAACAATAAGACCGCATAAATCAGCCTCTCCCTTGAATTTGGGAAGAGTTTTGCAGGATATGAAAATCGCAGAAATCATAAAAACAAAGAGACATAATTTTACAATTCGCTCCCATCCTTGTTTTTTCATTTTAAATTCATTCACTTTTTTTGTGCCTCCATAATCTTTTTGATTTTTCCATCACTTGTTTTATAAAAGACAATTACCTTCCCCTCTGAAGTTTTTATCTCTCCGATTTTCTGTCCATCAGCTTTTTCAAGATTTTCTTTTTCTGATGGATTTTGCTTTGAAAGCTGATTTACAAGCTTTGGCTTCTTTTTTATTTCACCAAAACAATCAGCGTTCTCAGCAACCACCGCCAGATCAATACCCGGTGCCGGAGCCGCGTCCTCAGCCCCACCAATCGAAATCTCAAAATCCCCAGCATTGTTGCCGCCACTACCACCGCTGCTTCCCCCAGCCACCAGAATATTCACAGAACAAACCACACCCCCAGCGTCCGCAAAAATCCCGTCAACATCACTCAAAAGAGTTCCCATAACCTTCTCATTACACGAGAAGCGAACCATATAAGGAGAAGCTCTTTCTTCTTTTAGAATCCCACCATTTACGATGAGCGCACTTCTAACACTCTTGAAAAAATCCGCACCAAAACTACTGGAAGTCACTCGACCACCACTTACACCACTATGATTTCCAGTCATCTTTTCACTTACAGCCCCAACACTCATAACCTGAATAACCGGAACTCCCTCTTCATACCGCACCGCCGAAAGCTTTAAGCCTTCAAGCTGCTCAGGAAAAACTCCCTTAACTCTTGCTTCAACTATTTCAGAACCATTCAGACATTCCCACCGAAAAGACAGAATTCTCCCATCAGCTTCATTTATACAGTCAAAGAATTTTCCAATAGTCTCATAAGTCTTTGTCCGACTCTTTTCACCATCCTCAATCTGCAAAGCTTTCTGTCCTTCACTCAAAATAAAAGTCTGCACATTCTCTTTTCCAAATGTTTCAGTTAAACTCCCCACTTCCCTGACAACAAAGAAAATCAAAACCGCCGCAGCAACAAAAACAGCAGTCTCAAATGTTCGCTTAAACTTTTCATTAATAAAAAACCTATGGCGTACACCAGTCTCAGCGAAAAATCCGGTTCCAGTAATTCGACCAATTCCTGCAGCAAACAAACTCCTTCTGGCTTCATATTCAGCAAGCTTATTTTTATGAATCACCATCACATCAGATACAAAGCCTTTTTTCGAAACCTTACGAAGAGTCGAATCAAAACAAAACTCACTTGAAAAACATGGATGCATTTTCTCAAGTTCAGAATAAATAAATCGCTGACGTTTTCTCCCAAACAAAAATCTGTAAGGCAGTACTAACTGATATTTTTCATAATCAAAAGTTTTCAAGTAAGGAATCTTTTCTGCTTTATTATCATTATTCATATCAGACTCCAAACGCACTACGTCTTCTGTAATACACCTTTTTTACACCATCACATCCTTGCCAGGTTCCACAAAGCAGAAGTTCTTCATGAACATCACCCTGCATAACACATTCCCATTCAATACTTTCAAGCTGCCACAATTTTTTACAAGCTCTTTTCCATTCTTCAAGAGAAGAAAATCCTCTGCCCTCACAGGTTTTGTAAAAGCTTTCAGAAATAAAACTGAGTGAATCATTTTTTTCGCGAAGTTCTTCAATACGAAAATCCATTTTTCTAAGTGCAGAAATCTCACCGGCGAACAACGGCGAAAAGATGCCCAGAATTAACGAAAGAATAATTACATCAGAAAACCTCATCAGCTGCTCCGGCTTCCTTCATATTCCGCTCTTCAATTGCAGAAACAGTTCTTTCAAGTTTTTTTTCATAAAACTGAATTTTGCTTTTCCTCTGAGAAAGCATTGCACTAAGCACCATCCCAAATGCCATACAACATATAACTGCAACGACTGCAAAACTTTTATTTCCAGGAACAGATATCACTTGCTTCTCCTTTTCCACCTTCTTTCTTATCTGCACCGTATGAGACAAGTACATAGGGCAAGCCCTCAGGAACCTCTGACGGCATAGGGGAACTTTCAGAGCTGAGATACTCAAAATCGGTTCCCCACGGATCATTGCCGGGCTCACGGTCAAGGTATGGTCCATCCCAGCTTTCTGGTACCGGATGGAGAACTGGTTTTTCCCATAAGGCCCACAATCCTTGTTCGGTTGTTGGGAATCTTCCGCAGTCGATGAAGTAGGTTTGTAACGCAGTGCTGTACTGTTCAATCTGCGTCTTTGCTGCCGTTTTCCTTGCAGACGCGATAACTTTCGTTGCCGAAAAAACGCTTCCCGCTGTAAGCACTGCACCGATTGCAATAACGGCGATTGTCTCCACGTAAGTAAATCCCTCTGCTTTTTCCGCAAAACATTTTTGTAAACTCTTACATCCATGAAAAAGCCTCCTTCTTTTTTTATTCACAGATTTCCTCCCAAAAATAGTTTTTATATCCAGCTGATGTCATTGATGAGTGGCATAAAGAACGTCATCAAAATCATCAGAATGAATCCACCTGTAATAACAATAAACACCGGTTCAACAAGCGAAAGGCAGATTGTTCGTCTGCGCTCATTTTTCGCAGAAAGTCCCGAAGCAATTCGCGCAAACAAATCAAGCTGACTTCCGCCAATGTCTGCATAATAAAAAATCTCAGAAAACTGTCTGTTCTCTTTACAATTAAAGGCAGTTTGTAAATCCATGCCATAACTCAGTTTGATTCTCGCATTTTCAAATATTTTCCCGACACTCCCTGAAGGACCCGCAATCTGTACCGCACACCCCACCGCTTCAGAAAGTTCAATTCCGTTTTTAAGAAGAAAATCAACAGCCGTAAAAGCTTCGCAAAGTCTGTCATCTCCAAGCAGCTTAAAAATCACACCATAAACACAAACGCACAGAAAAAGAAAACCACTCGCATATTCTGCAAGCAGAGAAAAATCAGCCGTATCCGTATAAAGGCCAATAAACACAGTTGCTGCCAGAGCAAGAAGGATTACAAAAGCCGGATATATCGAAGCACCAATAAGCTTTTTTGAATGCTCATTTTCACGAGCCAGTTTTTGCTTTAAATACGACACTGTAGATTTCAGATCACCATTTTTTTCTGCAATCAGTATGAAAGAAATATACACATCATCAAAACGTATAAACTCACAGGTTTTTAAGGCACTCGAAAAAACACTTCCCCTTTCCAAAGCAGAGTAAATTGCTTCAGAAGCAAATTTTACATTGTCCTTTCTGGGCTTTCGACTCATTATCAAAAGGCTATGAGACAGAGAAAGATTCTGACGTACAAAAAGCTCATACAGCACTTCCGTGAATTCTCTTTGCATTCTTTCCTCCTTTGAAATATGGAATTCGACGGATGTTTTTTTCCACAGTCTGTCGTTCAGAAAGCTCTCTCATTCTTTCCTGCAAGACCTCCGGATAATTTGTGTAATGCATAAAAATTAAATCAAAGTCATCTTCAGATTCAGCTCTCATACACATAGAAGCAAATGAATCTTTCGGCTCTGCGATATCTGCATAAAGCTGACTTCTTTTTCTCGTTAAATCCAGTTCCTGACAGACAACGGCACGGATAACCGGACAAAATAATTTTCTTTGAAGGCCAAGATTTTCAAGACGTAAAATTGCTTCCCCAGCATTACCTGCATGCACTGTCGCAAAAACAAGATGCCCGGTAAGAGCCGCACGCAAAGCTGCTGAAGCACTCTCTTCATCTCTAATTTCTCCAATCATAATTATGTCCGGGTCTTGTCTGAAAATATGACTAAGCGTTTCAGAAAAGCCGTTTCTCTCATCAACCTTTACCTGGGTTACTCCCGGAATTACATATTCGGGCGGATCTTCAAGACTTAAGATTTTCAAAACACCACCGCATCTTTTTTCAATGTCCACAAGGATTGAAGCAACGGTTGTTGATTTACCTGCGCCCGTTGGACCACAAACAAGAATAAGACCGTTCGGAACTTGAGAAAGATGCTCGAGCCGTTCCAGCTGCTCAAGATTAAAGCCAAGACGGTCAAGTTCAAGCGGAATGCGGGAAGTATCCAGGAGCCTTATAACCACAGATTCCTCACCTGCATATTTTTCACCAACCACTGCCATTGTAGAAACACGAAGGAAAAACGGATTTTGATTTCCGTATACAAAATGTCCGTCCTGGCAACGTCGTTTTTCTATCACATTCATTCCTGCAAGCAGTTTAATTCTCTGTACGAGTTCTGTTCCTTTTTCACTTTGAAGTTCCAGGAGTTTTTCCAGTTTGCCATCCACACGAAGCCGCACACAGTTCTGTTCAATGTGAATATCTGTTGCTTTGCGAAGTCTTGCCTCGTTCAAAATACTGTCGAGCAAAAGCACAGCAGCAGCTTCCCGCTGATTTTTTTCTGTTTCAGAAAGTACTGGTTTACCGGAAACTGAATCCAGCATTTCCGCTGTGCCGCTCTGCGTACTGTACAGTTTCGATACACATTTCCTAAGCTGATTTCTTGTTCCTGCTATAAACTCAACCGCAGGAATCCTTCTATATATTTCCGGGCAATCATTGAGTTTTCTAATCATTTCAAGATGATTTTCAAAAGCCCTCTTTAATCTTGCTTTCAATATTTCATTCTGATCATTTTCAATCAAAAAGCTTATACAAGCACCGCTCTGTTCAAGAACCGCAACACCATTAAAAAGACAGTATGCTGGTGTCAGAATAAATTTAAATCTGCTGTTCATACTCCAATCTCCCCAAATCATCAATTATTCTCTGCATATTTTGTTTTGCCCATTCAGAGTCATATTTTCTTTCATAAATACTTAAAGCCGCATCTTCTACATGAGGCACAAGATAAATAATCATCTGCATATTTTCTTTTGTTTTTTCTTTATTCTTAAAAAGATTTCCAATAAGCGGAATTTTTGAAAGCACAGGAGTACGCTTTTCCTGTCCACTTTCTGTAGTCTGAACAAGACCACTTAAAACAACAGGCTCACCACTCTTTCCACAAACTTCCGTGGTTACAAGCTTTTCAGAAGTGGGCGGTGGATTCCCTGTATAAGCTGAAGTATCATTACCCCTGCGGGAAACAGAAGCCGTTACCTTACTCGTAATCATGCCGTCACCACTTACCCAGCCTACAACATCAATTTTTATACCTGAAGCAATTTCTCTCGTAACACCTGAATAAACAGGTACCCCAGTCTGAGGATCAACATTATTGTCGCGGTAACGGAAAGTATTTGTATTCTGGAAATGAATCTCCCGTCCTGAAACTCCATGCAAAGTTGTATCCGCATAAACCCTGGTTTTACTCTCTTCAATCGAAGCCTGAAGCTCAGCCGCAAAACCAATTCCGAACGAAGTAACTACATTCAGATTAAGCCCAAGCACAGAACCAAGTACGGCACTTACACCATTACGTTCACCTATTGAAAGTCTCTTTGCTCCAAAAGTTGAAGACCAGTTATTTTTTGAAGCTTCGTCATATTGCAAAATCAAAAGATCATAGCTGATTCTTTTTACAGGCCGGTCACATACCTCAAGCTGTTCACACAGGTTTTTGTAAGCCGCTTCTGTTCCTTTAAAATAAAGCTGAGCAGAATCATCGGCCATAAAAAGCGCCGACCGTTCCACAGAAGGAGGCAGATGCTCCAGAAATTCCGACGGCTTAAGATACTTAAGATTTACCACATAAAGCTTATGCTTAAGATCAACTTCAGAAATCAGGTTTGTAATAACCGCGCTTTCCTTATCACTAGCCAGACACAAAAACGAAAAATCATCAGGCAGTGCAATAACTTCAAGCTTGCCAACTCGCTTAAAAATGAAGGAAAAAAAATCTTGAGACCGTGTAAACTGCAGAGTGTACTTGTTCCAGTGTCTTTTACCACTCACAAGTTCCGAACGAGAACCTGGATTAGAAAAGATGTAGAATATGCCGTTTTCCAAAACAAAATCAAACCCGCACTGAGCGCAAAGAAGACCAAGAGTATCTGCAAAATCCACGCCAATGAAAACAGACCTCTGAATCTTCACCTCCGCATCAGACAACAGGCAAAAGCTTTTTTTAAGAGGAGATTTTTCATATGTAATATTGATATCAGAAAACAAACGATTCAAAACCACAGAAAACCTGCAATCCTCAACATCAACATAAAATCCACTTTCACCAACTCTTTCGATTCTAGCCATTCCCGAAAAAACATCCGTGCGTCGCACTTCATTGTTTTTCACAAAATGATATCCGGAAGCATTCTGCTCAACGCTATAACTACCAAAACGCTTAGCAAGACTTTCCAGCAGGACATTCTCTCCGACCCCTTTAAAATGAACCGAAATCCTCTGAGCAGGTAATGTCTCAAACGTTACAACACGTTCCATCACCATCGAAACTCTTTCAATAATCTGCACTGGCAATAAATCATATGCATCAAGAGAAAAACACCCATTCTCCACAGACACAAAAATTCTGCTCACAGTCCAGACATCATTTTCCTTTCGTACAAAAAGCCTGTTACTCTTCAAAAAAGTTTCAAAAGCCACATCAAAGTCACCGCCTGCAAATTTCAAATCACCCTTACCACTGACAGTGTCATCAGGCACAATCGAAATCCCAGTATCCACAGATACCGCAAACAGAATGTCTTTGAGCTCACAGTCCGAAAAATCCCAGCTATAACCAGTCGCCTGCGCAACCGCAAAATGACAAGCCAACACAGCCAAGCAGGTCATCATCAAACCCTTTTTCCAACAATTCCAAAAACCAGCAAACCTTCGTCTCAAGATTATTTTTCCTCCACCTATAAATTAGGTTTCGCAAGCCGTTTTCGGACAATTTTTCAGAAAAAAAGTTAAAATAAGTTAATTTATAACAAAATTTTTAATACTTTTTTTTTAATTCCCTAAAGGTTGTAAATAATCAAATAATGCATTAAACTATATAAATCAGTTTGATTGTTTAATCTCTTATCAGGAGGCGCAAATGGACAGCAGTTCGAGTTATCCCATACGTTCATTAATCACAAAATCCAGCCTCCTGAAAAAGCACTTCTAATTTTCTAATTTCTTCAAAATCAGCGAGGCCTCAAAATTGTTTTAAATAACGAGGTTCAAAATGATTACATATTGGCAGCAGATTGATGGCCAGTTTACTA
>JAEEGL016681039.1_pt1 | contig 16531 bp, 19 predicted proteins | sample 9134231 | NCBI WGS metagenome assembly JAEEGL01 (sample SAMN16246548, study PRJNA631951) | gut metagenome | biome: gut microbiome; feature: rumen; material: fiber-attached | host: Bos | place: Iran: Karaj | collected 2018-10
CCTTCCACCATGGCGCCTGCCTTGGCGACGGCAAGTGATGTCGCGATGATCGCGTTGGCACCCAGCCTCTTCTTGTTCTCAGTGCCGTCCAGTGCGATCATGGCCTGATCGACTGCCCTCTGGTCGGTGGGATCCATGCCGACGATCGCCTTCGCAATCTCTGTGCGGACGTTCTTCACAGCGGTCTGGACTCCCTTTCCGCCGAACCTTCCGTCCTTGTCGCGCAGTTCATGTGCTTCCCATGAACCCGTGGAGGCACCGGAAGGGGCGATTGCCGTGATCCTGTGCCCTGCGATCGTGATCTCTGCCTCTACGGTGGGGTTCCCTCTGGAATCCAGCACCTCTCTTGCCCAAACTTTGTCGATCTTCATGATACGTCCCTCAAGCGATGTAGCGTTCCATGTCGTGTAAGAATAATTCCTTGTCCTTGTCGGTGAGCGAGTTCTCCCCTATGGATACCACGAGGGAGGATGTCTTCTTGACCGCTCCGTTGATGATCTGGTAGAGCATGGTCATGACGTTGTTCAGTCCGTTGGTGTCTATGATCGGCTCCATGTCGTCGAACACGATGACCGGTCTGTCGTTCTCTACGATGAATGTCTTGATCTGGTCCATCACGGTACCGAGCTTGGACATCTCAACGTAGCCGATACGCGATTTCACTGAGAGACCGAGGACCTTCACATTCATCCCCTCGTCGTTCTTGAACCTCTCGGTTATCGATTTCACCTTACCGGCGGTGATGACCATGACGTTGCAGTCCTTGGTCATGAAGTACCATGCGAGCTTGTATACCGATGACGGCTCGCTCTCGAAAATAACATATGATTTCCCGAACCTCGCACCTGCGATCTCCTCCTCGGTGGCGGGTTTGGGCTGTTTGGAGAACAGTTTGAACTTGATCTTCCTGTCCTTGGAGCGTTTGATATCCATCTCCTCGGCCAGCTGACGTACCTTCTCGGTCACATCGTCGCTCTTGAACGGTTTCTGGATGCATCCCTTGATGAATGCCGTGTCCTTCGGGATGACCTCTTTGCCCCTGGTCAGGATTATGGCGCGGATCTCTGAATCCTCCGGAAGCGCATCCAGGACCTTGAGTCCGCTCTCGCCTCCGACCTGGGAATCCAGGATGAGTGCGTCAGGACGGAACGAATCCAGTTTCTCGATCGCTTCTGAAACGGTACCGACCTTATCGATCTCATATCCGTCGACAGTCAGAATCTCACCAAGAATCTCCTGAATTGCGATGTTGTCATCGACGATGAGAATCTTCATTCCTGTCACCTTGAGGGGGCACTTGCCCGACGACCGTATTCACATTCCGCTTTTTTACCTTATCGAACTGCTGTTCGGCTATACCGATAGAGCCCAGGCTGGACTTGGAATCGTGTTAGGGCCGGATAGGGCCGAAAGAATAACGGAGGAAGCTCACTGCTTCCTGCTCTCTTTCGCCTTGGGCCTGAGGTTGCTGTAGCCGCACTTGCGGCATTTCTTTGCGCCCTTGGGATTTGTAGCGTAGCAGTTCATGCAGACGGTTTTGTCCAGAAGTCTGCTCTCAGCCTCTTTGAAGCGTGCCATTTGATTTCCTCTGAAGCAACCCAATAATCAGCCTATATATAAGGTATTCTAGTCGCGCGAGGACAGCCCATCATTTTCTATTTAACTGCGGAAGGACATGATGCCTGCATGGGCTCGTCCGAGGACGTCATCAGGATCTACAATCAGGGCTACGACTGTGCGCAGTGCATCGTGAAGGCCATGGAAGGGAAGGTTGAATACGATGAGGCCACGGCCATGAAATCCATATCCAGCATGGGAATGGGACTTCTTGAGGGAAGCATATGCGGTGCTATCCTGGGTGCGCTGGCCGTCATCGGTCTGAGATACGGCAGCTCCGGCCCCGATCCTGCCAGCAAGGGCATCATCATCCTGAAAAGGGCACAGTTCCTGACGGAATTCAAGAAGAAGTACAACGGACTGACATGCCCGGAGATCATGGGTCTCGACGTCAGGAAGGACGAGGATAACCTGAGAGCCTTCAAGGAAGGCATCTATGACCATTTCTGCCCGAATATGGCTGCGGACATCCTTGAGATCCTCGAGAGGATCATCGAGTGATCAATTCCTTGTCATATGTGCCAGCATCAGCAGTGATATGGCAGCTCCGGCCCAAAGCGCGTAGATGGCGTACTTGCCTTTCTCGCCTATGTCGATGACCATGCCTGCCAGCATCGACAGCATTACTATTATCACCATGACCGCGGCCATTATCCATAACGGAAGTACAGCCTTGGCTGGTTCGTTAGAGTTCAATTCGACTCCCATCGTGCATCCCAGGTATATAAATCAACAGCCAGTATATAAATACCTTGTCAGCTGAACAGCGCGCGCTGGGTGTGATAATCCCTTTCTCTCTGTTCCGGATCGGGAGCGCCCATCTCATGGGTGACGTAATCCGGCCTCAGGATGTCGGTTATCCTTCTCACCTCTTTGACCGAGAAGGGTCTGTGCTGGTCCATTCCCGAGACGAACCCGTATCCGAGGTTGAGACGTTCGTTGATGCTCATGTCACCGAAATTCTCAGGTGCATCGAAGTTCCTGATGTAACCTGCGGAGGTGTTCACATGGAGATGTATGACACCGATGGCATCCAGCATCTCCTTCGGATATCCTTCGAATATACCGCTCAGAAGGTCTATTGCCTGCAGTTCGTTCCTGGATTGCTGTGTCGTCACCAGCAGATGTCCGGTGTCCAGACACAGACCCCAGTTGTCAAACTCGACCCTGTCGCGGAGTGTTTCGTAATTCTTACCGTCAAGCATCCTCAGGCCGGGCCACCACTGGTTCTCGAACATGAGTCTGAACGGCGGCTCTCCTCCCGGGAATCCTTTGACGGCCTCATTGACGATCTCTGCGAATGCGCAAAGGACCTCTTCGTCCGAGTCGGAATATCTCTCCGATAACAGTTCATCGATGTTCGCGCTGCCCGCATGTATTATCCCGTAGGCGGGCCTGAACGGAACGGCGAATTCTATACCTCTTCTGACGGAATCGATGATCGACTGTCTGTCCCTGCCGTATGAGAAGAACAGTACGCTCTCATCGCTCATGTCGTCGGGGATGTTCAGACGGCCTTTCCATACGCTGTACCAATCAACGACGTACGGGAGATGCACTGAAACGGCATCCTGCCATTGAGAAATATCGGTCTCGAAATAACCTGTAAGGAGCTCGAGACCGTCGCCCTTGCAGAGCGACGGCTGTCTGCCTGATTGAGAATAGACCGAGTGGCTGACGAGATGCTGCAAGGACAGGCCTCAGAAGAGCTCGAATGCCGCCGTGAGCGCAGCGACGATGGCCGTGTGCTGATCGTACGCGCTTCCGACGATTATGGCATCGTCCTCGGTTATGTTGGTGACCTCACGGACCCTTGCCGCGACAGCGGGATTCTTCTCGTCCATGTTCCAGTCAGGCGGGACCATGAGGGCACCGTTGCGGATCACGAGGGTCGTGCAACCCGTCGCACCCGCTTTTATGCCTGCGTCCCTCTGCTGCATGCCGTTCTCGATCTTCTTCCCCACACCGTATACGACGACCGCCTGACCGTAGGTGCCGACTATGGCGTCCTTCAGGTCCAGGTCCACTACCTTGATGGGGATCTCGGCCAGGAATCCCAGACCGGAACGGGTGATCGTTATACCGGTCTGTTTGATGGTGATCATTTCCCACTGACGGAGCGTCTCGAGTATGCGCCTCATGCTCCCTTCGCCGACGCCAATCTCGTCCGCGAGCCTCTTGCGTCCCATCCTCTTTCCGTCGGACAGGACATAGAGTGCCCAATAGACGTTTGCGTCCGTGAACCGGAACATCGGGCCGTATTGCGGTGTGTCGATTATCCTCATGTTGATCAGAAAGTCCTAACCTTACCATTGATGATAAGGTCTGTGACTTTATCAACATTATCCAACCAATCGTTGGCAATGGACTGAGCTTCCTGCTTCCATTTGGATAATTTGGGGCTCTCCGTGGCGGAAACCAGCTGGACGTTGCAGTTCAGAGGCTCCGAGACAGGCTTACCGATCTGTGAGAGGATCCTGACGCGGACCTCGACTTCGGGCGAGACCTTCTTGGCGACATCCTCTGCGATGAGCTTCGACATGATGTTGTACAGCTTTCCGATGTGCGTGATCGGGTTCTTTCCTGATGTGGCCTCCATCGACATGGGCCTGTAGGGTGTGATCAGACCGTTGCATCTGTTACCCCTTCCGACGGAACCGTCGTCTCCCATCTCCTGTGAGAGTCCAGTGACCGTCAGGTAGTACACGTTGTTCTTGTAGTTGTCACCGGTGTTGATGTCCAGTTTGAACTTGATGTCCTCTCCGGCCTTGTCGATGATGTTCAATGCATTTTCATTGACCCTGTTGTACATGTCCTCGATCGCGGACTTGTAGTGGTCCTTGTCGGGGATGTACCTGTCGACCATTGCGCATGCGATGGTCATCGTGATCTTGTTTCCGACACGTGAACCCATGACCTTGACATCCTGTCCGGTCTCGGGAAGGACGGATTTGAACTTCTTTCCGTTGATGAACTCCTCAGTCTCCAGGACGAGCCTGTCAGTGATAGAGTAGGGTGCGTAACCGACACCGAATGAAGTGTCGTTGGCGAGGACTCCTGATGTCTTGTAGACTCCAGTGAGGTCGTCCGAACCCATTCCGAGCTTTGCATCGAGGATGATGTCCGAATCGACATCCACGTTGGGGAATGTCTTCCTGAGGTACTCGCGGGCGGCCTTGAGTGCGGTGGGCTTGCAGGGCAGTTCCTTGAGGACCTTGTTCTGCATAACATCGGTGGTCGCACGTCCTACGAGGAGGATGTATGTGGGGTCGATGATGCATCCGCCGCCGAACTTGGGCGCTGCCTTACCGGCTGCGATCTGAGTCTCGTCAGTGTTGTGGTGGAGAACGGTTCCGATCTCCTTCTTATACATCTTGCACAGTGCCCTTGACACGGTCTCGGCAAGTGCGTCTGAGACTGAATCGGGGTGACCGATTCCTTTCCTCTCGACGATCTCGATATCTCTAAGCGGTGCGGGGACCTCGCGGACACCCTCTACATAAACGTTCTTTGCCATTTTATTCTCCTTTAATTAGTAGGAATATAGGAATACGATATTCGCATATGATATAAATGAAACTGACATAAATATTCATATAGGAATATTCACATCCCCTGTCATGAAGTTCCCGGCCACATCCGAGATCAAGAAGATAAGGAAATCGCTTGACATCACCCAGGCACAGCTGGCATCCGAATCCGGGATCAGCCAGAGCACCATCGCCAAGATCGAGAAGGGCACCATCTCGGCAAGTTACACCACCGTCGTGAAGCTGTTCGAGACATTGGACGACATGAGGGTGAACGAGAGGAAGGATGTGTACGCATCAGATGTTTCCTCGAAGGAGATCGTGACGATACAGAGCGGCATGACCGTGAGGGATGCGTCGGAACTCATGAAATCCACCGGTTATTCACAGCTGCCCGTACTTGAGGGCGAGACGCCTGTCGGCAGCATTTCCGAGAGGGAGATCTTCGAACTGGTCAGGAGAGGTATGACGATGGAGGAGCTCTCCAGGAAACCCATCAACAAGGTCATGGGAGAATCCTATCCCGTGGTCGCGGAGAACACGCCCATCAGGACCGTCACCACGCTGATGGCGAACTTCAATGCCGTACTGGTCGCCAAGAAGGGTAAGATAGTCGGTATGATAACCAACGCCGACCTGCTCAAACTGATCTGACGGAACCGTTGGTCACGGTCAGCATCTGCAGGTCCGCAGGCGCCATGGTGTTCTCGAAGACCTGCTTCGCCTCTGACAGCGACGACTCACAGTCCCCGTACCTGTTGCTGACATGTATAAGTGCCAGCATCCTCACGTTGGCCTTGACAGCGGTCTCCGCCGCTGCCTTGGCGGTGGAATGATAATGCTCCTTGGCCAGATCCGAATCCTCGTCGATGTATGTGGCCTCATGGATCAGGACGTCCGCATCCTTCGATGCCTTCAGGATCTCGTCGCAGGGTATCGTGTCCCCTGTGTAGACCATTGAACAGCCCGGTCTCTTCGGACCTATCACCTGCTCGGGCGAGACTCCTTTCACGGTCTCCCCCGCCTGAAGTCTTGAGAAATCGTCTCCCGGGGTCAGCCCCAGCTTCTCCGCCTTCTCCCTGTTGAACGTCCCGGGCCTCTCATGCTCCCTGTATACGTATCCTACGGAGGGGGTGTTGTGGACGGTCCTGAAAACCGACACGTCGAACGATTCGAATGAGAATTCCTCCTCTCCTTCGACCTCCTCTATCCTGAGCTCGTATTCCAGTTCCCCCTCGCATGCGTCCAGCATGGACTTCAGGGCCTTCACCAATCCCGTCGGACCGTACACCGATACGGGTTCCTTCCTTCCCGACATGCCCATGGTCTGCAGAAGTCCCGGGAGACCGAGGATATGGTCGCCGTGGAGATGCGTGATGAAGATCCTGTCGATCTTCATGAACGAGAAAGGAGAGATCATCAGCTGTCTCTGGGAGCCTTCTCCGCAATCGAACAGCGATATCGAACGGCCCTGTCTGACGGCCACGCACGGAAGGGACCTGTCCTTCGAGGGGACGGATGCACCGGTTCCGAGGAAGAGGATCTCGAACATCTCAGGGGTTCATCCCATGTAATCGGGGATGTCGTTCTTGGTCTGTTTCTTGAGCTGTTTGTAGTGATCCTTGCAGAGGTGCACCTGTCTGAGACCGTCGCTCTTGAGCTTGAGGTCGGTCTCGCTGACCTTCTTGATGTTGAAGGATCTCTCTGCGGGCTTGTCGCAGCCTGCGACATCGCAGATCTGTTCTTTCTCTGTATGATGTGGCATGAATCCCGAATCTACTGTTTGGGATATATTGGTTTAGTCCTCCCGCACCCAAATCCAATATATTGCAGGAAGACGTGATTGATACCGGTCAGATGTCCGAATTCAAGATGGTGTTCAAGAGGTACGAGCTGAAGTATCTGCTGGATGAGGATCAGTATCAGGCAGTGCAGGCTGTATTGGAAGAGCACATGAAGATGGATGAGTACGGACGTTCCGAGATCAGGAACGTGTACTATGACACCGAGGACCATCTTCTGATAAGACGCTCCATAGAGAAACCGCTGTACAAGGAGAAGCTGCGCTTCAGGAGCTACGGCAGACCGAAGAAAGACGGCAAGATATTCGTGGAACTGAAGAAGAAGTACGACGGCGTGGTGTACAAACGCCGTCTGAACATGCCCCTTAATGAGGCTGTGGAATGGTTCGCAAACCCGGAATCTAAACCGCCTGAGGGCCAGATCGGTGCCGAGATAGACTTCATGAGGCACAGATACCAGGGGATCAGGCCGATGATGAACGTCAACTACGATCGCGAGGCGTTCTTCGCCGATGACTCCGATTTCCGTGTGACGCTGGATTACAGCGTGAGGGCGGGCATTGATGATGTGGGACTGAGGAGCAAGGACACGGTCTTCAACGTCCTTCCCGAAGGCTACACACTGATGGAACTGAAGACCATGGGCGGGATACCGCTGTGGATGACGAAGGTGCTCAGCGAGAACGGGATCTACAGGACATCGTTCAGCAAGTACGGCAACGCGTACAAGCAGATGGTGCTGGGAAAGGAACCCGAGATATACACCGCACTGTCGATGAGGGATTCCATCATGGAGCGCCTCATCAAAGATTGTTCCCTCTGAAACGACGATACCATTGTCATTTCTGTTGGTTATTAAGAATAGTTTTAAACGCTGAACCTAGATAGGAATGAACATGGACGCAGCTACGGTCTCACTCATCATCATAGTCATAGGAGCGCTGTTCATCCTGGCGGAAGCACTCAACCCAGGTGCCTTCCTGGTCATACCCGGAACGGTACTGGTAATAGTGGGTATCATAGGATTCGCAGTGCCGGATTTCCTATTCAGCATCTATTCGCCGCTGACCGCTATACTCATAGCGATACCGGCGACACTGATCACCATCAGGCTCTATCAGGTGCTGGCCAAACCGGTGCCGCCCACCACCACGGTCTCCGACTCGCTCATCGGCAAGAAGGGGAAGGTCATGGTGAAGACGGGGCCCAACGATCTCAAAGGTAAGGTCAAGATCGGTATGGAGATCTGGAGCGCCAACTCGGAAGAGGAGATCGAAGAGGGCGAGAGTGTAGAGGTCGTAGCGGCAGAAGGCGTACACATCACGGTCAAGAAAAGATAAGGAGGGAAGAAAATGGATGCGATCATATTCGTTCTACTGTTCATCGTGATCATCGCCGCCATCGTGGCGGTGCTCAGCGGTGTGAAGATCGTCCAGCCTTACGAGCAGGCGGTCTACATGAGGCTCGGAAAGTACATCAGGGTGCTCAACCAGGGTATGAACTTCGTGTGTCCCCTGATCAACCAGGTGGTCAAGCTGGATCTGCGTACGCAGGTCCTGGATGTCCCCAGGCAGGAGGTCATCACCAAGGATAACTCGCCTGTCTATGTGGACGCGATCATCTACATCAAGGTCACCGACCCCAAGAACGCGTTCTTCGAGGTCACCGATTACCGCACCGCGACGGTCTACCTTGCACAGACATCGCTGAGGGCCATCATCGGAGAGATGGAACTCGATGAGATCCTCTCCAGCAGAGAGAAGATCAACATCCAGCTCAGGGATGTCCTGGACGAGGCCACCGACAAGTGGGGAGTGAAGATCGAGGCTGTCGAGATCAGGGAGGTCGACCCTGCCACCAAGGTCAAGGACTCGATGGAGGAGCAGACCTCGGCAGAGAGGCGCAGACGTGCCGCGATCCTCGCCGCGGACGGAGAGAAGAGGGCAGCCATCCTCGAGGCCGAGGGTAAGAGACAGTCGATGATCCTGGAAGCTGAAGGTAAGAGACAGTCGATGATCCTCGAGGCCGAGGGTAAGAGGCTCGCCACCATCCTCGAGAGCCAGGGAGAGGCACAGAAGCTCCGCATCATGTCAGTCGGTGCTTCAGCAATGGATTCCAAGGCACTGTCGGTGCTTTCCATGGACACACTGAAGTCCATCGGTGACGGACAGTCGTCCAAGATATTCTTCCCGATCGAGGTCACCAAGATTGTCGAGGGTCTCTCGCAGTACATGGGTACCAGCGCGGCCGTTCCTGACAGAGAGGTCGCCAACATCGCCGATATCGAGGCGGCCGTCGGAAAGGCGGACGAGGTCCTCGGTCCCATCCCGACACCTGCTGAGATCAGGTCCCAGATGGAAGAGGTCGACAAGAAGATCGACGACGAGAAGAAGGCTTCCGAGACCGTCATCGAGAACGCATCTGAGCAATGAACACTTTACCTGCCCGAAAGGGCAGGGTCCACTTTTCTTAACAATCATGTAAATCTTATTATCAGTGTAATCTGATGACCGTTCGTGACGATAGTATCCCCCTCTATGCTCTCATCGGATTTCTCAAAGCTCGGCGAAGAGGTCGAGAGGGTGGAAAAAGCAGGTGCGGACTGGATACACCTGGACGTCATGGACGGTATGTTCGTCCCCAATCTCACATTCGGAGCGCCTGTCATCAAAGCGATCCGTGACAGGACGAAACTGCCATTCGATTCGCACCTTATGATCGACGACCCCGTCAGATACATCGACGACTTCGTCAAGGCCGGTTCCGACCTGATAACGGTGCACACTGAGGCCAAGGGCGATATAATGGCCGCCATCGACAAGATACGCAGCGCAGGCGTCAAGGCAGGGATATCTCTCAACCCCGGAACACCGGTGACCGACCTCGAGAGGTATCTGGACAAGGTTGATCTCGTCCTTGTGATGACGGTGCAGCCCGGCTTCGGAGGACAGTCGTTCCGCGAGGAGGGCATTCCAAAGATCGAATGGCTCAGGGATTATGAGAAGAAGAACAGACTGAAATTCGACATCTCCGTCGACGGGGGCATCAACCGCGAGACCGCCAAGAGATGCGTAGACGCAGGAGCCAACGTACTGGTCGCGGGAAGCTATCTGTTCAAGATGAAGGACATGGCACCCGAGATAGAGCTCTGGCACTCCTACTGAGATCTTTTTCCTAAAGACATAAGTTAATATCGTCGCTAGCCATCCTCCCATTCATGTCATCCAAAATGGGCGGACTGCTTTCCAACAATCTCGCCATAGCATCGATAATCTTCGCCGTATTGGCGGTACTCTTCGTCGTGTTCGGCGTGCTCAAGCTCAACCTCTGGATCGAGTTCGCAGTGGTCGTCGTCATGATGATGGTGGGATTCTTCGGTATCCTTCCCCACGCATTCGAAGAGATGTGAGGTCAGGTCATGGGAGTAAACCTCTCCGGATTGGTCGAACCGAAGAACATCGAACTGGCCGATCTCCGCGGAAAGACCGTCGCTATCGATGCGTACAACACCATCTATCAGTTCCTTTCCATCATCAGACAGCCGGACGGCTTCCCTCTGTGCGATAACAAGGGAAGAGTGACATCGCAATTATCGGGTCTCCTCTACAGGACCGCCAACCTCATCGAGGCGGGGATAGAGCCGTCATTCATCTTCGACGGGAAACCTCACGAACTGAAATCGGGCACCATAGCCGAGCGCAGGGAAAGGAGGGAGAAGGCGGAGAAGGAATGGGAACAGGCCGTCAAAGAGGGAGATACGAAGAAGGCATTCTCCAAGGCACAGCAGACATCCAGGATGACGCCCGAGATATTGGAATCATCACAGGAACTGCTCCGTCTGATGGGCCTCCCTGTGATATTCGCACCGAGCGACGGAGAGGCACAGGGTGCCTACATGTGCTCCAAGGGTGACGTATGGGCGTCCGCATCCCAGGATTTCGATTCGCTGCTGTTCGGCGCACCCAAGCTGGTGAGGAACATGACCATCACCGGCAGAAGGAAGGTTCCGGGCAAGGACATCTACAGGGATGTCAAGACGGAGATCATCGAATCCAAGGAATTCCTGGAGGAACTGGGGATCACGAGGGAACAGCTGGTGGACGTCTGCATCCTCATGGGGACCGATTTCAACCCGGGCATATCGGGAATAGGTCCGAAGAAAGGTCTGAAGCTCATCAAGGACCACGGCGATATCGAAGGTGCGCTGAAGCATCTCGGACAGGAGATCCCCGAATACCAGGAAGTGAGGGACATCTTCCTCCACGGCACCTGTTCGGACGATTACGACCTGAAACCCAGGGAGATCGACCGCGAAGCAGTTATCGAATTCCTGGTGGATCACGACTTCTCGAAGGAACGCGTGAGATCCACTCTGGACAAGATAGAAAATGCAAGGAAGACCAACGTCGCGAAGAAGCAGCAGAGATCGCTGGATGCCTGGTTCTAGGCCATCTTCATCAGTTCGGCGACAACATCCTTCGTCTTCTCCACGAGATATAACGAATCCATCTCGTCCAGCGTGACCAGTTTGTAGTCATCGTTCTCATCGTTGAGCACAGGCCTCGAATCGCCTGCATCGAAGATGAACGGGTATACCTTCCAGATCACTTTGTCTTCTCTGACCATGACCGGCGGGAGACTGCCTTTGAACTTCGGATCCTTGATGCCAGTCTCCTCCAGGATCTCCCTGACAGCGGCCTGTTCGGGTTTCTCCCCTTTCTCGAGCTTGCCTGCACAGAGCGACCATCTTCCTGGATATGAATGAGAATCGTCAGGGCGTTTGAGCATCAGTATCTTACCGTTGATCAGAACGACCGATGATGCTGATTCCTTCACCTCTGTACCCTTGATCTCGACTGTACCAGCATCTGCATCTACGATGACCTCGTCACCGTCATTGATCAGATTGACATCCACCGAGTCGACCATCGGAATGGATGATATCACGGCACCTGTCGCGACTATGGTCTCCGCTGATGAATTGATCACCGCAGCTGGTGCCTTGCCGTGGACCTTCAGGTCGTACATGACGAATGAACCCACCGTACTTCCCTTTCCTCTGGGAAATACGAGTATCTTGTCGGCGACGTTGCCGCCGTTCTCCACCTTCACCTCTCCGGTGGATGCGTCCACACCTCCGAGGAAGCTCAATGCACCATCGAGCTTCAGTACCCTGCCTTCCGCTCTGCCTTTGGATATCGTGCGTCCGCCGAGGATCAATATACCACCTTCAGCAGCTCTGCGATGTCCTTGCACATGACCTTCTGGGAACAAAGTGTGGGAAGATAGTTGCCTGCCTTGCATGAGTTGGTGGCGGTGCGCGAGAATGCACCTTCTATCGGTGCCACGACCATGCAGGTATCCGCCAGTACAGGGCCGAACTCCTCCAGGATCCTCACGTCCTCGGTACATTTCGACCTGACAGCCTCGGATGTGCAGAACCATATCTCCGTGTCGCCTCTCTTCTTCTTGCCCTTGAGCATCATTGCGATCTCATGGATCTCCTTCTCGGTGAGATGGGGACAACCCAATGATATCAGCTGTACGTCATCGACGGTGTTCAGCTTCTCGAAGGCATCCTTCAGTTCCTTCTTCCCGATATGGATGGTCTCGAGACCTGAGATATCGAAGTCCTTGTACTCGGGCGTGACGCCTTCTACATGGAACATCGCCACCGCTCCGGCGGCTGCCATGGCTGCGGCCATTGTCTTGCCTTCCTCGATACCGGGTCTGACCCCCTTGTAGTACGGGATGCCGTTGCCGATGGCCATACCGACGGCCTGCCCCAGTAATGAGTGTTCGAACAGAGAATCCCCGATATCAGCATCGATTATCACCGTGGGCTTCCTGTTCTCCTTCAGATGAAGACCGTAGTTCGCCGTTTTCCCGAGGATGGCTGCCGCAAGTGCTCCCGGGCCGCCTTCCCTGTTGGTCCTGGCACCTATCATGGAATTGACAAATGATAATGCGGATGATTCCGCCCATGCCACATGGTCCCCCAGCTTGGGAACGTTGGCGCCGGTATACGGTGTACACGAACAAGTGGTCTTGATCCCCATGGATCCGTACAATTCGACGATGCGGAGCTGTTTCTTCGCGAAATCGTCGGTGATGTGCATCTCAGACCATCTGGTCCTGTCCATGCCGATGGGGTTCAAGGTCGAAGGCACCTTGACCTTTGCCCCGCCCTTCACCATATCCTCCAGATAGAGCAGTCCGCCGTCGCCGATGGTCTTGTACGACGCTCCGGAGAGATGTGCCGACGTTATGTCCACCAGGCCTTCGGCCCTGTAGATCTTGCCCAATGCCACTACCAGTTCCATGGCCTTCTGGGCGCCTTCGCCCGATTCTCCGTCCAGGATTGCCTGCTCCTCTCTGGTGAGATCCATGTCAGACGGTATGGTATCCTATGATAAAAGAAGTAGGGGATTTTATATCATCATAACGATGGCATTCCGGACCCTGATGACGTAGATGAGGGTTCTAATGAGAGGCCGGCCATGGAAGAGGAATGTCTGATCTGCAAGGCTCCGCTGGAATATCTGGAATCTGGCACATCGATGGAATGTGCCATCTGCCACCGCGAGTTCGTCAGCAGGGCCAGATGCGTCAACGGTCATTTCGTATGCGACGAATGCCATTCCCAGGGTCTGAATGCACTCGTGGGCACATGCATGGCGGAGACATCGAAGGATCCCGTCATCATATTGGAGAAGCTCATGGACCAGCCGTTCTGCCATATGCACGGCCCCGAACACCATGTCCTCGTCGGCGCTTCGCTCCTCACGGCATACAGGAATGCCGGAGGGAAGATCGACCTCTACGACGCACTGATAGAGATGATCGCCCGCGGAAAGAATGTCCCCGGAGGCGTCTGCGGTTACTGGGGGGCCTGCGGTGCAGGGATCAGCTCGGGGATATTCATCTCCATCATCACCAAATCCACCCCGCTCACGAACGACCCGTTCGGACTTGCCAACATGATGACCTCGGAATCCCTCGGCAGGATCGGGAAGGTGGGCGGTCCTAGATGCTGCAAGAGGAACTCCTATCTGTCGATCCTCGCCGCCGTCGATTATGTCAAGGAGCACATCGGCGTCGAGATGGAGAAACACGATTTCAAATGCTCCCACTCATCCAGGAACAACCAGTGCATCAAAGGACGGTGCCCGTTCTATCCTGACTGATCTTACCCCCGTCTTCACCTAATATGTTATAAAGGGCATCGATATACCAGTCATCCAATCGGACAAGATAGTTCCGAGAATTGGAGTGACTCGTGATGATAAAACAAGTCCGCGCGAACTACACAGCGCCTGTTATAGAGAAGGAGATCCGCGATTATTGGGACTCCACAGATGCCTACCACAAGACCAAGGAACTCCGCAAGGACGGAGAGAGATTCTACTTCGTGGACGGACCGCCGTACACATCGGGACACGTCCACATGGGTACCGCACTCAACAAGACGATCAAGGATATCCTCCTGAGATACTGGAGGATGAACGGATTCAACGTCCGCGACCAGCCCGGTTTCGACATGCACGGTCTCCCCATCGAGGTTCAGGTAGAGAAGAAGATCAGCGTCCCCGGAAGGGTCAACAAGGACGGCAAGCCCGATGAGGTCGGAGTGAGATCCAAGAAAGAGATCGAGGACAGCATCGGTATAGACAATTGCGTGAACACATGCAAACAGCATGCCCTCACGCTTCAGGGCGACATGACCGAGGAGTTCAAGGAACTCGGTGTATGGATGGACTGGGATCACCCCTATCAGACGATCAAGAACGAATACATCGAATCTGCATGGTGGACCATCCAGAAGGCCTCGGACAGGGGACTGCTGGATTCATCGAGCAGAGTGGTTACATGGTGTCCCAGGTGCGAGACCGCTCTGGCTGAGTCTGAGATCGAGTATTGGGACGAGACCGACCCGTCGGTCATGGTGAAGTTCCCGTTAGTGGATGATCCGAACACATCGCTGCTGATCTGGACGACCACACCGTGGACATTGCCGGCGAACCTCATGGTCGCCGCCCATCCCGACATGACCTATGTGAAAGCGGTTTTCTCGGGAGAGGACGACAGACACGAGAAGATCACCTGCATGGAATCTCAGGCAGAGTATGTGATGAAGAAGGGCGGATTCACATCGTTCACCGTCCTGGAGAAGTACAAGGGCAAGGACATGGTCGGCATGGCCTACAAGCCCCCCTTCGACATCGACCCCAAGTTCCTGAGACAGAGCGAATACCTATTCAAGGTTGTCAACGCGGATTACGTCGAGCAGGACAACACCGGATTGGTCCACACCGCACCCGGTTTCGGTCCGGACGATTACGACACGGGTAAGAGATACGGTGTCGAACCCTTCTGCCCCGTGGGCGAGTCGGGAAGGTACACCGAAGAATTCCCGCTGATGGAAGGCCGCAAGGTCAAGACCGTCAACGAGGACATAATCAAGATACTCGACGAAAAGGGACTTTTACTGAACTCAGAGAAGATCAAGCACAGATACGGCCACTGCTGGAGATGCAAGACGCCGATCATCTACAGGAACACCAGGCAGTGGTTCCTGTCCGTCCCCAAGGTCAAGGAGAAGATGCTCAGCGAGATCGACAGGGTCAAGTGGGTCCCCGACTGGGCAGGTTCCACCAGAGAGAAGAACTGGGTGGACGGTGCCAGGGACTGGTGCATCTCGAGACAGAGGTATTGGGGTATCCCGATCCCCGTCTGGGAATGCAAGTGCGGCGAGAGGAAGGTCATAGGCCAGGTTTCCGAGCTCAAGGGAAGCGACGGATACACCGAGGGGATGGACCTCCACAGACCGTGGATCGACAACGTCACATTCAAATGTCCCAAGTGCGGAGGCGTGATGAGAAGAGTGCCGGACATCCTGGATGTCTGGTTCGATTCGGGAGTCGCTGCATGGGCATCCATCGGATATCCTGCCAAGAAGGATGAGTTCGAGAAATGGTGGCCCTGCAGGTTCATCGTCGAGGCACACGACCAGACCAGAGGATGGTTCTACTCACAGCTCGGAGCAGGTGTCATGTCCTTCGACAGGGCACCCTACGACGAGGTGATGATGCACGCCTGGATGCTGGACACCAAGGGACAGAAGATGTCCAAGTCATTGGGTAATGTTGTTGAACCCAAGGAGGTCGCATCGGAGTTCGGTGCCGACGCCATGAGACTGTATTCGGTCAGGGCCAACGCACCCTGGGACGATACCAGTTTCCAGTGGGACACCAAGAAGAACCCGCCGCTCAAGGAGGGCCCCAAGAATGCCTGGAAAGTGCTGAACACATTCTGGAACGTCGTCAAGTTCGCATCCATGTACATGGAGATCGACGAGTTCGATTACAAGAAGTACAACCCCGCTGAAATGAAGCTGTACTTCAGATTCGAGGACCGCTGGATGTTCTCCCGCACCGAGAAGATGAAGGCCACGGTCACAGAGGGAATCGAATCCAGGGAACTGCACAAGGCCGCACGTGCCATCGAGGACTACATCATGGAAGATCTTTCGAAATGGTACGTCAAACTGGTCAGGGACAGGAGCTGGACCGAGGACAGGGA
>JAEEGL016818494.1_pt1 | contig 16531 bp, 16 predicted proteins | sample 9134231 | NCBI WGS metagenome assembly JAEEGL01 (sample SAMN16246548, study PRJNA631951) | gut metagenome | biome: gut microbiome; feature: rumen; material: fiber-attached | host: Bos | place: Iran: Karaj | collected 2018-10
AATGTGAATGAAGACGACAATGTCGATATCAGTGATGTTGTTTTAGTTATTAATATTATGGCTTCCGGCGACTCGCAGGAATCAGAATAGGCAGTTATGAGACATCTCATCATCACCATCATGCTGTGCTCCACTTTCTTGTCGGCACAGGCGCAGGGAAAATTCTATGTCTGCACGAAGTACGACTCTGAGGGCTATAATATTCTTGGTAACGACTCGGTGTTCAAGGAGTTCATATTCAATGATGACAGGTCGGAGGTGACGATTCACAAAGACACCTACGAGGTGGCTGACATCGACTCCATCGTGTTCGCACCGCCGGCATTCCCTAGTGTGAATGTCGAGTGGACGGAAGAGGGAGCGACCGTCACGGTTGACCCGTCAATCACGGGCGTGAGCTATAAAGTGAATGGAGGGCATGTGACCATCACCTCTACCAACGTCAAAGACGAGCTTCTATATGTGTTGTCGGGCAAGTCGAGTGATGGTTCGCTTATTCTGAACGGAAGTTACAAATTGACCATGCATCTCGATGGAGTGGACCTGACGAGCAGCAAGGGGGCGGCTCTGCATATCGAGTGCGGCAAGCGTACCGAGATGAAGCTGATGAAAGGAACGGTCAACTCCTTCACCGACAGAAGCAACGGCACACAGAAAGCCGCTCTCTATTGCAAGGGACATCTGGAGATAAAAGGCAAAGGCACGCTGAACGTGAAGGGCAACACGAAGCATGCGCTTGGCGTGAAGGAATACCTTCAGCTGAAGTCGTCCACCGGCATAATCAACATCCTCGGGGCGGTGACCGACGGCATCCACTGCGGTGAGGGCAGCCGCGCTGTGGCTGACTGGGAAAACTGCCGTTTCATCATGAACGGCGGCACGGTGAACATCGCCAACTGCGGTTCCGACTGCATCGACTCCGACGACTACGGCAGCATGTATCTCAACGGCGGACTCATCGACATGAAGGTGACCCAGAATGACGGCTGCGGACTGAAATGCGACTCTATCATCCGCATGACAGGCGACACGATCCGGATGGAGGTGTCGGGCAAGCTCGCACGCGGCATCAAGGCTGGCTACCATTCCTATTTCAGCGGCGGTGTCATCGAAGGCACTGTCAGCGGTCCTGCCTCCATGGGCATCCACACCAACAAAGTGACAAAGACCACAGGAACGGTGCTGAAAGGCGGCGACATCTATTTCCAGGGCACCGACGTGAAGCTTGACGTGAGCGGCACTTCCGATGCGGGCGACGACTGCTATGCCATCGCCATCGACGGCGACTATCATCAGTCGGACGGAACTGTGGACGTGACGGTCAGCAATCCCGCCTCCTACGGTATCGACATCATCGGAAACTACATACAGAGCGGCGGAACGGTCCATGTGAAAGTCAACGACCCCGATGCCATTGACAACGGCTTCTATGCCGGAGGTGAAGAGACCATCACCGGCGGCACAAAGACGGTAGAATAATATTTTAACTCAACCCTCAAAAATCTAAATAGTCGAAATTCATTGGTTTATAATAACTTTCATTTTTTTCCAGGAATGACAGGAATTAATTGAATTTTTTCTTCAAGAATTATAGAATTTGAGAACAATAAATTTGCGCAATCTCATAAGGTAATGAGATTGCGCAAATTCTTATGGTAAGTTTTTATACTTAAACCTTTGATAATTAAGTGAATATATTGTTGAATGCGTAAAATCCACAAATTTTTTTCGCCAAATTGGGGTAAAATCCACAAATCTTTTTCGCTGAATTAGGGTGAAATCCACAAATCTTGGCAGTTTTGTGTATAATCAAACAAAGTAAAGAGGTGGTTTTTTTATTCCGGCACGATGGGCGTTTGGTTTGCTTGAAAGCGGCAGCAGATTCGACGTAGTCAATCAATAAATATTCCTGTTATTCCTTAATTTCTTAGAGAATTAATAGAAATCAGGTGATTACACTCGTACGATTTTCCGAACTACCTTTTGTGAAGTATAAAAAAATTAACTTGATTCATTTTGCTGCTGTCTGAGAAATGCCGACCAAATGAGTATCGTCTTGTCTTCTTGTCTTTTTGACTTATCTGGCAATTTGCCGGGCTTCCTTGATTTATAGATTTTAAGAAACTATAGTAACTATGGAATCTATAGTAACTATCAGATGTCTTCATTAAAAACGAGACAACTTCTTTTTTCATCATCACTTAAAAAGAATAAAATCACCTGAATAATCAAATAAATGTGTTTTTTTCTTGCAGTATGAGAAAAAAACGCTAATTTTGTAAAACTTAAATCAAAAAACAGCCAGACTATGGGTAAGCAGGCAGAATATATCAGCAGAATAGAGATTAAGTCGCTGTGGCGAGGCGGCAGGCACATCGTATGGGAGCTTCAGCCCGATGTGAATATCCTCAGCGGCATCAACGGGGTGGGGAAGAGCACGATCATCAACCACTCTGTCCGTGGGCTCGACAATATCGGAAATGGCGAGATGCGGCCGGGAGAGGTGCTCCATGGCATCAATATCAGCCTATTTCCCGAGGATGCAGAGTCGATAAAATACGATGTGATACGGAGTTTCGACCGGCCATTGCTCCACTCCGACCTGCTTGAGAAACTGGCGGACTCGAGGGTGAAGACTGAGCTCGACTGGCAGATTTACAAGCTCCAGAAACGGTTTCTCGACTATCAGGTGAATATAGGCAACAAAATCATCGAGCTGCTCACGTCGGGTAACCCCGATGATGCCTCTAAGGCCGCCGAGGTGTCGAAACCGAAACAGCTTTTCCAAGACCTCATCGACAAGCTTTTCGACGACACCCACAAGAAAATCGACCGCCGCAGCAATGAAATCCAGTTCATTCAGAACGGTGAGACACTCACCCCCTATCAGCTGTCCTCGGGCGAAAAGCAGATGCTCGTGATTCTGCTCACCGTGCTGATTGAGGACGGTGAGCCATACGCCCTGATTATGGACGAGCCGGAGGTGAGCCTCCATATCGAATGGCAGCAATGCCTCATCGCTCTTATCCGCAAACTCAACCCGCATGCGCAGGTGATACTCTCCACCCATTCGCCCGCCCTCATCATGGACGGATGGACCGACAAAGTGACCGAGGTGGATGATATCACTTATTGATTATAGTTCAAAATTCTTTTTTTTGAATGGGAGTTATGTCCTTGCTGGATAATGAGTTAATGATCTTTGGAAACAGGTGGTAAATGGGAAGTATTCGGATTAATTGGAATACTCAGATTATTCAGATTATTCAGACTAAAAACTAACAACTAAATAATGAGTAAGCGTCTGACAGGCAATTTGAACACGAAGTACATGGAGGCGGCAAACAAGCTGCATCTGAGTGCTGAGAGCAACCGCAAGAAGGTGGTGTGCTATGTGGAGAGCTACACCGACATCTTCTTCTGGCGCTCTATCCTCGATGATTTCCGCCGCGACGGGATTGAGTTTCAGATTATGCTGCCATCCCGCACCAACTTGTCGCGTGGGAAGAAACAGGCGATGATGAACAAGCTGGGGGAGAATCTGGGTAAATACATGATTGCCTGCGTTGACTCCGACTACGACTATTTGCTTCAAGGCACCTCGTCCACATCGCGCGAGATGCTCACAAACCCTTTCGTCCTCCAGACATATGCCTATTCCATTGAAAATTATCAGTGTTATGCACCGTCACTCCACGAGGTGTGCGTGATGTCCACACTCAACGACCACCGGATTTTCGATTTCGAGGAGTATATGCGGCTCTACAGCAACATCGTCTTTGAACTGTTCGTCTGGTCGGTGTGGCTCTATCGCAACAACATGTATAAGGAAATGCCCCTCAACTCGTTTCTCAACTTCGTGTCGGTGGAGAAGATGAACATCATGAAGCCAAGTGATGCCATGGAGGAGCTCCGCCACCGGGTGAACCGTAAGGTGGCTTATATGCAGCGCAACTATCCTAAGGCAAAGGGGAAGTTGGGACCTTTGAAAGATGAACTCGAGAAGTTGGGGGTCACCCGCGACAATGTCTATCTGTTTATCCAGGGACACCACATCCTGGAGAATGTGGTTATGGCTGTGATGGATCCAGTCTGCACACTCCTTCGACGTGAGCGTGAGCGTGAGATAAAAAACCTTGCCAACGGGCGAAAACAACAGATGGACAACGAGCTGGCGAGCTATAACCACAGCCAATGCCCCATTGACCAGATGCTCCGACGTAACACCGATTTCAAAGAGGCTGAGATTTACCAGCTGCTCAAACGCGACATAGAACATCTCATCGACCTCATTTTGGAAGATGAAGACGATGAGTTGTGCCAATCAGTTGACTCCACAAATACAGTCGGCAACAATACCTCTTCTGTGCCCGAAACAGGTTCGTTCGATCTCTCCGCCTGGAGGTAAGCCTGAGAACGAGAACAGCCAGTCTTTTTCTTAAACGGTGATGAGCGACGTGACTTCGATTCCGTCACCGATATTCTCCCTTCCATACAGACCTTCATCACGGATTTCAATGATGAAGTTCATGTAGCATTTCTTCGGATGGAATTTCTTCACAAGCTCCCAGGCGGCTTTGATGGTTCCGCCTGTGGCGAGAAGGTCGTCGTGGATAAGCACCACATCGTCCTCTGTGATGGCGTCCTTGTGGATTTCAATCGTGTCGGTGCCGTATTCTTTCGTGAAGTCCTGACTCACGGTTTCTGCAGGCAGTTTGCCTGGCTTGCGGCACATCACCAGCCCCGCTCCGAGCCTGCGTGCTAAAATAGCTCCCATGATAAAACCTCTCGACTCGATTCCAACCACTTTCGTGATTCCCTTGTCCTTATACAGTTCATAGAGCTCGTCGTCCATGATCTCTATGCATTTCGCATTCTTAAATAAGGTGGTGACATCGCGGAAATTCACTCCCTGAACGGGGAAATCTTCGATTGAACGAAGATTTTTCATCAGATATTCATTGTTCATATTGTAAAGTATAGAGTTTAGCTTTGCTGATTTTCGGCTTCGCTTGGCATAGCCCGGACAAGTCCGGCTCTGCGCTCGCTTGCACGATAATTAGAGTTTGGAGTTATTGTTTTTAATTATTTCGAGATTACGATATTACGAAATCACGAAAAAATCAGAAAATAAATCTTAAATTGTAAATTCTTAAATTGTAAATAAAATTTATCTTCCCATGAGCACGAGGAGCACGTTGATGTCGCTTGGGCTGACACCCGGTATGCGGCTTGCCTGTGCGAGGGTCTCAGGGTCGATGGCGGTGAGTTTCTGCCTTGCCTCGATGGTGATCTGGTTCATGTTCATGTAGTCGAACCTGCCTTTGATTTTGATGTTCTCAAGTCTGACCATCTTCTCTGCCATCTGCCGCTCCCGTTCGATATAGCCTTTGTATTTGATCCTGACCTCTGTCGCTTCGATGATCTCATCGCGTCGGGCAGGAGGGCAGCCTTCACAGATTTTATCCACGGCTTTCTTGAACGGCTCGACATACGGCATGATGTTGGTAATCGTCACCTGTGGCCTTCCGAGCAGCTCGCTGAGCTTGCACCCGTGGGTCAACGGGGTTGTATCGATTTTCGGAAGCGACGGGTTGATGATTGCCGGTTTTAAGGAGAAATTCTCTGCAAACTGTATGATTTGGCTGATTCTGTTTCTTTTGTCCATCATCCGGTCGTAGCGCTCCTGTGTGGCGAGTCCGATGCGGTAGCCCAGTTCGGTGAGCCGCATGTCGGCGTCGTCCTGACGTAGCAGGATACGGTATTCTGCCCTTGACGTGAACATACGGTAAGGTTCATCCACACCCTTGGTCACCAGGTCGTCAATCAGCACACCTATATAAGCCTGGTCGCGCTGAAGCACCACCGGCTCGTCGCCCCTGACGGCTCTAACTGCGTTGATTCCAGCCATGATGCCCTGCCCGGCTGCCTCCTCATAGCCGGTGGTTCCGTTCACCTGTCCGGCGAAGAACAGCCTGCTGACGATTTTCGACTCGAGCGAGTGGCGCAGCTGAGTCGGGTCGAAATAGTCATACTCTATAGCATAACCCGGACGGTATACTTCAATGTTTTTGAATGCCGGGATATGCCGTAGCGCCTCAATCTGCACATCCATAGGCAACGACGAGCTGTAGCCGTTGAGATACATCTCGTTGGTGGTCTCTCCCTCAGGCTCGAGAAACAGCATGTGCTGGCCTCTCTCTGGAAAGACGTGGAGCTTGGTCTCGATGCTTGGGCAGTAGCGTGGACCGATGCTCTGGATTTGCCCGTTAAAGAGTGGCGAGTCGGCGAATCCGGAGCGCAGCACCTCATGCACCTGCTCGTTGGTGTATATAATCCAGCAGGGGAGCTGCTGAAGCTTTCTTTTCTCACTCATGAAGGAGAAGCAGCTGTATCGACGGTCGCCATCCTGTCGCTCTGCTTTGGAGAAATCCACGCTCCGCTTGTCGATTCTCACGGGCGTGCCCGTTTTCATCCTTCCGCATCGGATGCCGTGCTTCGTGATGGATTCCGTCAGCCCCGTGGCTGCAGGCTCGGCGATTCGTCCGCCCGGGAATTTCACTTTGCCGACATGCATCAGCCCGTTAAGAAATGTTCCAGCCGTGATGATGACTGCCTGTGCCCTGAACTCGGCTCCCAAGAGCGTGCGTACCCCTTTTGCCGTTCCTTCTTCCACAATCAGCTCCACGGCCTGGTCCTGCCAGATGTTGAGGTTAGGCGTCTGGTCGAGCACTCCTCTCCATGTCCAGATGAATTTCTCTCTGTCGCACTGTGCGCGCGGGCTCCACATCGCCGGGCCTTTCGACTGGTTGAGCATCCTGAACTGGATGGAGCAACGGTCGGTGACCAGTCCCATCTGACCGCCCAGCGCATCAATCTCCCTGACGATTTGTCCTTTTGCAATGCCTCCCACTGCGGGGTTGCAGCTCATCTGTGCGATTTTGTTCATGTCCATCGTCATCAGGCAGGTTTTCGCACCCATGTTGGCTGCTGCTGCTGCCGCCTCACAGCCAGCATGACCGGCTCCGATAACGATGATATCATACTCAAAATTCATTGTTGTCCGTTATTTTATGCAAAATTAAATAAAAAATGCTATCTTTGCAAATAAATCGGTATTTTTAATTTGAGAAGACGAGAAGGCTAAAAGGCAAGAAGGCGGGAAGATGAGATTTAATACGATTTACGATGTAAGATTTAAACAATCGCATGGAAAGAAAAGACATAGAAATCATGGCACCGGTGGGGTCGATGGAGAGCCTTTACGCGGCACTCAATGCCGGTGCTGACTCCGTTTATTTCGGAATCGGCAAGCTGAATATGCGTTCCCATTCGGCATCGCCGTTCGGCATCGCCGACCTGCGTGAAATCGCGCGTATATGCAGCGAGCACGGTGTGAAGAGCTATCTCACCGTCAACACGATTATCTACGGTGAGGATCTCGACACGATGCGTGAGATTGTGGATGCCGCCAAGAATGCCGGCATATCCGCGGTGATTGCGAGTGACGTGGCTGTGATGACCTATTGCCGTCAGGTGGGGCAGGAAATCCACCTGAGCACACAGCTGAACATCTCCAACATAGAGGCGCTGAAATTCTATGCGCAGTTTGCCGACGTGGTGGTGCTTGCCCGTGAGCTGAACATGTGGCAGGTGAAGGATATTCACGACCAGATTCTGCGTGACCATGTCACCGGCCCCTCGGGCCGTCTGGTGCGGATAGAGATGTTCTGCCACGGTGCCCTCTGTATGGCGGTTAGCGGCAAGTGCTATCTGAGCCTGAACAATGCCGGACGGTCTGCCAATCGTGGAGAGTGTGTGCAGATTTGCCGTCGTGGCTATGAGGTGACCGACATCGAGACGGGCACGAAACTGAATATCGACAACAAATACATCATGTCGCCGAAAGACTTGAAAACCATTGGTTTTCTTGATATTATGCTGAATGCCGGCGTGCGGGTGCTGAAAATCGAGGGCCGTGCCCGTGGACCGGAGTATGTGCATGTGGTTGTGAAAGCGTATAACGAGGCGGTCAATGCGGTGCTCGACGGTTCGTTTCATAGCGACTCTGACCGTCTGGCGCGTTGGGATGCTGAGTTGTCTACTGTGTTCAACCGTGGCTTCTGGGACGGCTATTATCAGGGTCAGCGCTTAGGTGAATGGTGTACGGTATACGGGTCGAAAGCCACAGAGATGAAAGTGTATGCCGGCCGATGCACAAAATATTTCACCAAATTGGGTGTCGGTGAGTTCCTTGTGGAGAACGAGCCGGTCCGAAAAGGGGCGAAGATTCTTGTGACCGGTCCTACCACCGGCGCGCTTATCCAGACCGCCGACTCGGTTCACGGCGATGACGGGGAGTTGGAAGTTGGCGAGCGTGGTATGCTCATCGCCATCAAGACGAATGAGCGTGTGCGGCCCAATGATAAGCTGTATTTGCTCGTGAGCCGGTCGCTGAGTGATAATTGACAATTAATTATTTTAATTTACAATTATCTGATCTATAGCTAATTAAAAAATATTTAAAAAAAATAAATAAAAAAACGAAATAATCTGTAACTTTTAATACCCCTTATCCGTCTTAATGAAAGAAGTGAGTTTTAAAAACGACATACTTCCGCTGAAGGATGTGCTGTTCCGTCTGGCGGTCCGAATCACCCTCAACCGTGAGGATGCAGAGGATATTGTGCAGGAGACGTTGATAAGGCTATGGAAAGAGTCACAGCAGCAGCCGATAGAGAATATCAAGTCGTATGCGTTGACTGTCTGCCGTAATCTGTCGCTCGACCAAAAAGCAAAGATAGCGCATCAGACCGAGAGCTTCGATGAAGAGATTCACGACCAGCTGGACCAGACAAGCAGTCCCGACCATATGATGGAAAGCGCGGAGCGTTTCGGCTATCTTCAGTCTTTGATTGACGAGTTGCCTGAAAAGCAGCGCACAGCAATTCAGCTACGCGACATTGAGGGACAGTCGTACAAGGACATTGCCACGGTGATGAACATCTCTGAGTCGGACGTGAAAGTGAATATATTCCGTGCCCGGCAAAAACTGAAGGAACGTTTAAAAAGCGTAAGGCAGTAAAACATTAAAAGTGATTCACAATTTATGAACTATACATATATAGAACAATTATTGGAGCGCTACTGGCAAGGTGAGACCAATCTTGACGAGGAGCAGATTCTCAAATCTTTCTTCTGTCAGGAGGAAGTGCCGGAGCATTTACGTGAGTATGCCGAGTTTTTCGCGTATGCTAAGGACTCGAAGGAAATGCACGTCTCTGATGATTTCGACAGCCGTTTCGACGAGCTGGTTGCTGCGGAAGAAGGGCGTGGCGCAGAGCGCATGAAAGCCATCCGCATTCCGTTTAAGACCCGCCTGATGCCGTTCTTGAAAGCTGCGGCGGTGGTTGCGCTGACACTTACTGTGGGTGGAGCTGCCATGCGGGGGCTGATGCAGCCTGAAGGCATAGAATCCACAACGTTGACTTCTGACAATTATGTGAAGGCCGATGAGGTGAAGCAGGTTATCGAGACGGTTCAGCGTTCGATGACTGCCAAGGCTGACAGTATCAACAAAAAGGCTATTGATGCCGACGTCAAGAAAGAATGATAAATTTTTTTGATATAATAATGTTACTAAAAACACCAAGAAGCTGTGAAGTTTCAATTCTCTCATGTAATGAATGAAAAGGTTTTTTAAAAACCAGAAAGCTCCGCTCCAACAGGCGGGGCTTTTTTTAAATTTATAATGAAAAATTCAGAATAGTCTGAGTATTCAGAGTAATCAGAATATTCAGACTAACTCGCTAAAAACCAGAAACTAAAAACTAAATATGCTGTTTGATTTACATACACATCGTAAGACCATTGAGTGCGACGGAATCGTGAATTGTGGTTTTAATGACGACTTCTCCCTGTTTCCGCGTTTTTCCCTGGGCATACACCCCTGGGACGTGGATGAGCATTGGGAAGAGAATTTTGCCACGTTGGAGAATTTGCTGAAAAATCCTCCTGTCGACTCGTTTCACGACAGGCTGTGTGCCATAGGGGAAATCGGGCTGGATAGGCTCAGAGGAGGCGATATGAAGATGCAGGAGAGGTGCTTCATGAAACAGCTGTCATTGGCGGAAAATTATCAGCTGCCGGTGATTATTCATGCGGTAAAAACCGTTAACGAGGTGGTGGCATGCCTTTCTGAGAGAAAGATAAGCAAACCTGTGGTTTTTCATGGATTCAGGGGAAAGCCTGAACTAGCTTCGTGTCTGCTTAATAGAGGTTTTTATCTTTCGTTCGGTCCGAAATTCAACCCGGAGAGCCTGCGCCTTGCCTGGCATGCTGAGCGCATGTTTTTGGAGACCGACGACAGTGGCGTGTCCATTACTGAGGTCTATTCATTGGCAGCCAAATCCTTAAGCATCTCTCCCACCGACATTTCCGTGCCTGGTATTTTCATGTCGTAGGCAATTTCAGCAAGCGGTTCGAGCACGAAACGGCGCCGGTGCATCAATGGGTGGGGAATGGTGAGACGCCGGGTCTGCACGATTAAGTCGTCGTATAAGAGGATGTCGATGTCGATGATGCGGTCGTGATACACCACGGTTTCGTTTCCCTCGGCATCGGTGGTTTTCATGCTTTTTTGGATTCTTCCCATCTCTTTTTCTATCGCCTGACACTGGTCAAGCAAGTCGGATGGGCTTAGCGGTGTTTCCACACCCACACAGGCGTTCAGAAACAGGTTCTGGCTATCAAACCCCCAGGGGGAAGTGGCAAAGAAAGCAGATTGGGACACCACGTTCCCAATCTGCTTGTTGATTTTTCTGATGGCTTCAAGAAGGTTCTGTTCTTTGTTGCCGATATTTGTGCCTAAAGAGAGGTATATCATCTGTCAGTCCACGATTAGCAGCGCATCGCCGTATGTGCCAAACTTATAGTCGCCCTTGAGGGCTTCCGTGTAGGCTTTCTTCACATATTCGTAGCTGCCGAAGGCGCAGGTCATCATCAGCATGGTGGTGAGCGGAAGCTGGAAGTTCACAACGTAGGCATTGCATACAGAGAAATCGTAGGGGGGGAAGATGAATTTGTTGGTCCAACCCTCAAATTCCTTGAGGATTCCACCTGGGCCGGCAGCTGTCTCGCTTGCACGCAGCACAGAGGCTCCGACTGCGCATACCTTGGCATTCGCTTTCTTCGACTCGTTTACGATGGCGCATGCCTGCTCATCCACAATCATCTGCTCGCTGTCTGTCTTGTGCTTTGTGAGGTCTTCCACGTCGATGTTTCTGAAATTACCCAGGCCGGAGTGAACGGTGATGTATGCCTGGTTGATGCCCTTGATTTCCATCCGCTTCATCAGCTCTCGTGAGAAATGGAGACCAGTGGTGGGAGCGGTCACTGCACCTTCGTTCTTGGCATAGATGGTCTGAAACCACTCCATATCCTCAGGCTGGGCAGGACGCAGTCTTCTCACGTCATCAGGAATAGGAGCCTCTCCGAGCGCGAAGAGCGATGCCTTGAACTCATCGTGCGGACCGTCATAAAGAAAACGTAGCGTACGTCCTCTTGAGGTGGTGTTGTCGATGACCTCAGCCACCATCGAGCTGTCATCGCCGAAATACAGCTTGTTTCCGATACGGATTTTTCTTGCAGGATCAACGAGCACATCCCACAGACGCTGCTTCTCATTGAGCTCACGGAGCAGGAACACTTCGATTTTGGCGCCGGTCTTCTCTTTCTTTCCGTAAAGACGGGCTGGGAACACTTGGGTGTCGTTAAAGATAAATGAGTCGCCCTCATCGAAAAATTCGATGATTTCTTTGAAAATGCGGTGTTCTATTTCTCCTGTGGTTCTGTGGAGAACCATCATTTTTGCCTCGTCACGGTTTTCTGGTGGGAACAGACCGATTTTCTCATCAGGGAGTTTGAATTTAAATTGGGATAGTTTCATTATTGTGTAAAGTTGAGAGTTTTGTGTTTATAGCCTTACGGACTGCTTTTCTCCGCTGCAATGCGTTGAAGCGTCCGACTGGCATTAACATTTAGTCTTTAATCATGGTTGAGGTTTGTGGGGGTGGAATTTTCCACCCATTGTTCGAAGGTTGTGATGTCTCTGGCATCTTGCAGGCTGTAGTTTCCCACTTTCGTACGAATAAGTGCTGTGAGATAGGCGCCGGAGCCGAGAGCCTCACCGATGTCTCGGGCTAAAGCTCTGATATAAGTGCCTTTGCTGCAGACCACCCGTATGGTGATGGTGGGCTGTGTGGGGCTGTCGTCTTCCGCTTCAAGTTGTGCTACATCAGCATGTTTGATGTGGATAGGCTGAAGTGCTTTCGGGGTCTTGCCGTCGAGATCGTAGCTTAGCAGCTCAATGGCGTCGATTACCAGTTTTTTGGATTTGATTTCCACCTCTGCTCCTTTCCTGGCACTCTTGTATGCCGGCTTGCCGTCGATTTTCACCGCGGAGAAAGTGGGGGGTACCTGGTCGATTTCGCCAATGAAACGGCTGAGTGTCTGCTCCACTAATTCACGGGTGATATGTCCGGTGGGGTAGGTGGCGTCTTCTGCGGTCTCGCGGTCGAACGAAGGGGTGGTAGCACCCAGTTTCAGTGTTGCCACATATTCTTTCGTTCCAGCCTGAATCTCATCTATTTGCTTCGTCGCCTTGCCTGTGCATACTATCAGCACGCCTGTGGCGAGCGGGTCGAGTGTGCCGGCATGACCAACCTTCAGCTTCTTGATTCCGAGCTTGTGGCAGAGGATTCCTCTTACTTTCGACACCAGCCGGAACGAGGTCATCGTGTAGGGCTTGTTAAAGCAGTATATTTCACCTTCCTGGGGATTCAGCATGGAAAAAAGTTTGTATGTGGGGGCTTACTCCATCTATGTCCTTGCCTGGCAAGGATATGATGGATTTTTTTCGTAATCAACTAAAAAAAGAGCTGCCAGATGAGTGTGGCAATACCGATGATGGCGCAGTAGATGGCGAAATAGATGAGTTTGCCTTTCTTCACGATGTTAATCATCCATTTGCATGCCAGGCATCCGGTGATGAATGCTGCGATGAATCCGACAATCAGTGCTGTGGCTGATATTCCGCTCATGGCTGTCTCCACGCCCTGCTCCATGATTTTCTTCACGTCGAGCAGAGCCTCGCCCAGAATCGGCGGGATCACCATGAGGAAAGAGAACTGTGCCAGTTTTTCTTTCTTGTTGCCGAGTAGCAAGCCGGTTCCGATGGTTGAGCCGGAACGTGAGAGTCCTGGCAGTGCTGCAAACGCCTGCGCGATTCCGATGACAAACGCGTTACCCATCGTGATATGCTCTTTTGTACGTGGTTTGGTGAAGTAAGAGAAGGAAAGCAGGCAGGCGGTTATGAGCAGACAGACACCTACAACCACCAGACTGCTGAAATAGGATTCAATCTGGTCTTTGAAACATAATCCGACAATTCCGATAGGAATCATCGAGATGATGATGTTAAGCACATAATTCTGCTCTTCGTTCAGCGAACGGATGCCGTAGGGGCTCGGAACGATATTCTTGCCGGTCTTAAACAAGCCTTTGAATATCCATGCAACCTCTTTCCATAATATCACCAGTGTGCTGCACACTGTAGCAACATGCACGGCAATAGTGAAAGTGAGGATCTTGTCGGGGTCTTCCACACCCAGCAAGTTGCCCGCCAAAGCCAGGTGGCCGCTGCTGCTGACTGGCAGAAACTCTGTCAGTCCTTGAAAAATGCCCATGATAAGGGCTTCTAACCATTCCATTTCTTATCTGATTATTTTGCTTCTGTTATTTCTTTTGGGATGGAATCTTCAGTGTCGTCAGCCCTCTGGCTTTTCGACTTCCAGAGAATGGCCACAACGACGAAGATGAATCCAGCCAGACATACCATCGGAGCGACCACGATACGGCGTGTGCTGAAAATGTCGGGGTTGAATGCCTCCTCGGTGGTTGAGTCACCGCCCATCAGGATGAATCCCAGGATGACGATGGCGAATCCGATGGCAAGCATGATGTAGTTTGTTTTGCTGAATGCAAAGTCTCTTTTGTCCATGTTGTTATGCTGTGTGAAGTTGAGGGTTTTGTTGTTCTGTTGTTTCGGAATTTTGTTGTTTGGGTATCACGAATTAAGCTGAAAACTAAATGTGATACAAGTCGTTGCTCGACATTTTCAGGTATTTGTTGAGCGAGAAGTAGGTACAGACGAATGTGATGAGCAGCCCGAAGACGAAGACCGAACCAGCCACGATGGCGAGTGTCTGGTTGTCGATGATGGCTTTCACCTCAGCATCGAATGAATAGAACCACCTGACGATGAAGAATAGCGCAATGCAGGCAAACAGCGACGCCAGGATGCCCATCACGAGCGATTGCTTGAGGAACGGCTTTCGGATGAATCCCCATGATGCCCCCACGAGCTTCATCGTGTTGATGAGGAACCGCCGTGAGAAGATGTTGAGCCTGACTGTGTTGTTGATAAGTCCGAACGAGATGAAAGTGAAAAGGGCGGCAAGGGCTAGCAGGACGAGCGTGAACTTGTTGATTCCCTTATTCATCGATTCCACGAGGTCGGGATGATAGACCACGTCGCTGATTTCCGGACGCAGTTTCAGGCGTGTGGCTATTGCCTCAAGGCTGTCTTTGCCGGTGAAGTCCTCGGCGATTTTCAACTCGATTTCAGCCATGAACGGGTTGTATCCCACAAACTCGCCCGGGTCGGTGCCGAGCAATTCCTTTGCTTCGCGCTGTGCCTCATCTTTCGACTTGAAGAGCTGCTCTTTCACGAATCCGGAAGCATCCAGGTCGTCCTGAAGCCGGTGGAGCTGACTGTCTTCAATCCCCTCGTTCAGATACAAGTTCACCACCACGTTCTCTTTCAGGTAGGTGGAGGCTTTCTTGGCACTGATGACGAACAGCACGATGGTTCCCAGAAGCATCAGCACGAATGTTGTGCTGAGGAGCGAAGTGATAAACTGTGTGCTGAGATAGCCGGTGTATGAAGCTTTTTTCTTTCTTTTACTCATGTATGTTGAGAGTTTAGTGTTTTGAATTGAGAGTTTAGAGATTAGTTTCTTATGTTTAATCTTTGAATGTTAAGAGTTGTGTGTATTCTCTGTTTTCTGAGTAAATACACTTTTCACTCTTCACTCTTCACTTCAGAATTTGGTATTTCTGTTCCTTTCAGTGTGGCAGACGAGGCCTCGTTTATTCTGACATTGACCAGGTCGCCGATATGGTGGGAGCCGCGGTCGAACACCACCACCTTGTTCTGGCTTGTCCGTCCGAACAGCTGGTCGCGTGAACGTTTGCTTATCCCCTCAACAAGCACTTCAAATGTTTTGCCGATGTCGTTGTGGTAGCTTTGGGCGCTGAGTTCGTTCTGCAGGGCAATCATCTCGTTGAGTCTTGCCAGCTTCACATCTTCAGGCACATCGTCGGGCAGATGGCGTGAGGCGTATGTCCCCGGACGTTCAGAATATTTGAACATGAACGCGGCGTCGTACCCGCATTCACGCATCAGGGAGAGGGAAGCCTGGTGGTCTTCGTCGGTCTCGGAGTGGTAGCCCACGAAGATGTCGGTGGTCAGACCGCAGTCCGGCAGGTATTTCCTGATGGCATCCACCCTGCCGAGATACCATTCGCGCGTGTATTTACGGTTCATCAGCTTCAGGATACGGTTGCTGCCGCTCTGCACGGGCAGGTGGATATGCTTGCAGATGTTGCCGTATTCGCTCATCACTTTCAGCGTCTCGTCGCTCATGTCCTTGGGATGGGAGGTGGTGAACCGTATACGCATTTCTGGCACTTCCTCTGCCACGCGTCTGAGCAGGCTGGGGAAACCGGTGTCGCCCCATTGGTAGGAGTTGACGTTCTGACCGAGGAGGGTCACTTCCTTGAAGCGCTTTTCGTGCAGGTCTCTCACCTCAGCGAGAATGCTGTCGATGTCGCGGCTTCGTTCACGCCCCCGGGTATAGGGCACAATACAATAATGGCAGAAGTTGTTGCACCCTCTCATGATGCTCACAAATCCTGACACATGGTTGGCGTGTATTCTCGACGGGATGACATCTTTGTAGGTCTCTGTCGTGGAAAGCTCGATGTTGATGGCTTTCTCTCCGATTTCTGCAGCGGCAAAAAGCTCCGGGAGTGAGAGATAGGTGTCTGGTCCCGCCACGATGTCGGCATGATGCTGTTCGATAAGCTCATCTTTCACCCTTTCAGCCATACAGCCAACGACGGCGATGATGAGTTTTCTCTCTTTCCGTTTCTGACGGTAATTGTTGAGTGATTCGAGACGGTTGATGATTTTGTTCTCTGCGTTTTGCCTGACAGAGCAGGTGTTGAGCAGAATGGCATCCGCTTCGTCGAGCGTATCACACGTGTCGTAGCCCGCCATTTTCAGGATGGATGCAATAACTTCACTGTCCGCCACGTTCATCTGGCAGCCATACGTCTCAATCAGCAAATTCTTCATTATAAGATGCGATTTTCGAAAATCTTTGCAAAGTTACTAAAAAAATACTTG
>JAEEGL015420513.1_pt1 | contig 16530 bp, 10 predicted proteins | sample 9134231 | NCBI WGS metagenome assembly JAEEGL01 (sample SAMN16246548, study PRJNA631951) | gut metagenome | biome: gut microbiome; feature: rumen; material: fiber-attached | host: Bos | place: Iran: Karaj | collected 2018-10
ACGACGAAGCCCGCGCCTTTGTGACCGGTCCCGCGTATTACGCGTGGTTCAATATGGCGAACATCTACGGTACAGGCGGACCCGTCCCGATGCAGTACTTCATCGACCGGACGAACCTTGCGCGGAAGAATCACCGCTTTATGCGCGCGCTCGGGATGATGCCGGTGTTGCAGGGCTTTTCCGGTATGGTGCCGACTGATATCAAAACGCACGTGCCGGAAGCGTTCGTGATTCTGCAGGGTCTGTGGAACGGCATGGACCGTCCCGCGATGCTCAAAACCGATACAAAAACCTACGCCGACCTCGCGAAGCTGTTCTATGAAGCGCAGCGCGAAGTGTTCGGTCCCGTGACCCACTACTACGCGACTGACCCGTTCCATGAGGGCGGCCGCAGCGGACGGCTGGATATCCGCCGCGTCAGCCGGCAGATCATCGACTCGATGCTCGACATGGACAAGGACGCGGTCTGGATCATCCAGTCGTGGGGTGAGAACCCGTCCCGCGCGCTGATGGAAGGGCTCGCGCCGAAAAAGGAGCACGCGCTTGTGCTCGATCTTTACGCGGAGAAAAAACCGCGATGGGAAAGCTACCTCGGCAACGAATTTCTCGATACCCCGTGGGTCTATTGTATGCTCAACAACTTCGGCGGCCGCATGGGGCTGCACGGCCACCTGCGCACGATCGCGAAGGAGGTCGCCCGCGCCGCCAATAAGGCGCACTGCATGCAGGGCGTCGGCATCACACCGGAAGCGACGTTCTCCAACCCGATCATCTTCGATCTGTTCTTTGAAACGATCTGGACGAAGACGGGCACAATCGAGCCGGTCGACCTTGACAGGTGGCTGCGCGGCTATTGCGAACGCCGCTACGGCAGCTGCCCCGACAGCATGTACGAGGCAGTACAGCTTTTGAACGACACGGTCTACAACCCGGAACTCAACGAACACGGCGAAGGCGCGCCGGAGTCCGTCGTCAACGGCCGTCCCGCGCTGCACCCGCATTCGCCCTCCTCCTGGGGCAACGACGTTGTGGCGTACGACAAGCGGACGCTGGAACGTGCGGTCAGGCTGTTCACAAAGGACATCGACCGCTTCCTGCCTTATGAGGGCTACCGCTTCGACCTTGTCGATCTGCTCAAACAGATCATGTCCAACACGGCGCAGGAGTATCAGCGCAATCTCGCCGCCGCGTTCGAAGCGAAGGACGTGATCGCGTTCCGCAAATGGGCGGACAAGTTCCTGCGGCTGATCGACGACACCGATACGCTGCTCGCCGCCGAGCCGACCTTCACCGTCGGCAACTGGATCAACAAAGCGAAAGCGCGCGCCGCGTCCTACGACGACTTTTCCAAAATGCTCTTCGAGTTTAACGCCCGCGCGCTGATCACAACCTGGGCGGGCTCGCGGCAGGCGTCGGACGACGGCGGCCTGCGCGACTATTCCAACAAACAGTGGGCGGGTCTGACCAAAGACTTCTACGCTCCGCGCTGGGCGCGCTGGCTCAAGGACCGCACAGACGAGCTCGAGGGCAGACGTCCGGCGGCGATCGACTGGTTCCGCTTTGAAAACCGCTGGACCTGGGAAACAAAGGATTACTTTACCGATGCATCCGACCTCGATTGGAAAAAAGCGGCGAAGACCGTCCTGAAACGGTACGGCGTTGATTCCGCCGCGATGTGATTTTCCGGAAAAACAGTTGTCATTTCGTAAAAAGTATAGTATAATAAAAAATCATACCGGAAAGAATGAGAGGGCTACGATGTTTGAACAGCTTGCGGTTGACAGAAAAACCGCCGCGGCGATCGGTGAGGCGATCCAAAGCGGCCGGCTGCCGCACGCGCTGATTCTGGAAGGCGGCGACGAGGAAACGCGGCTTGCCGCCGCGCAGGAGATCGCCTGCGCCCTTGTCTGCGAAAGCAGCGGCGTCAAGCCCTGCGGCGTCTGCCCGAAATGCCGGAAGGCGAACGCGGGCAGCCACCCGGACCTCTATCTGATCGAGCCGGAAAAAGACGGCACGTTTATCAAAGTCGACGCGATCCGCACGCTCAAAACGCACGCGATGCTGCGTCCGAACGACGGCGACAAAAGCGTCTTTCATATCCGCGAAGCGCAGATGATGAACGTCCAGGCGCAAAACGCGCTTTTGAAGATTCTCGAGGAACCGGCGCCGCACGTCTGCATCCTGCTGACCTGCCCGTCGAAAGCGTCGCTGCTCGAGACGATCCGCTCGCGCGCGACGGCGTTCGCGCTTTCCAACGAGACGGCGACCGACAGCGCAGACGAGAATGCGCCGCAGACGGCAAAGGAACTGCTCCAAACACTGTGTGAGGGGAGCGAGCTGGATCTGCTGACGGCGCTCGCGCCGCTGCAAAAAGACCGCGCGCTGTTCCGTTCGGTGCTGTTCGCCGTTCGTCCGCTGCTGCGCGACGCGCTCGTTGCCGGCGGCAATACGCCCGCGCTGACGGAGGAAGCGGATACCGCTTTGCTTTTGCGGCGCCGGCTGACACAAAAGCAGCTGCTCGATCTCATGGACGCATCGCAGGACTGCGCGGACGCGCTTGAGCGCAACGCGAACCTCAATCTGGTGCTGACCTATTACTGCAGCCGCTGCAGCGAGATCAAGCTTTCCTGAAAACGACACAGACGAAAGGACTGAGATAGATGGCGACAATTGTTGGCGTTCGATTCAAGGAAGTCGGCAAAATCTATTACTTCGACCCAAACGGCCTGGACCCGAAGCCGCGTGACAAGGTGATCGTGGAGACCGCCCGCGGAACGGAGTTCGGCGAGGTGGCGTTCGGCGCGCGGGAAATCGAGCAGGAGAGCATCACGTCACCACTCAAGCGCGTGCTGCGCATGGCGACGGAACGCGATCTGAAAACGCTCGAAGAAAACCGGGAAAAAGAACGGACCGCCTATGAGATCGGCGTCAAAAAGATCAAAGAGCACAAGCTGCAGATGAAGCTTGTGTCGGTCGAATATACCTTTGACCGCAGCAAGATATTGTTCTACTTCACGGCGGACAACCGTGTGGACTTCCGCGAACTGGTCAAGGACCTCGCGGCGGTGTTCCGCACCCGGATCGAGCTGCGGCAGATCGGTGTGCGCGACGAAAGCAAGATCGTCGGCGGTCTCGGCGTCTGCGGACGCCCGTTCTGCTGCAAGAGCTTCCTCGGCGATTTCCAGCCGGTGTCGGTCAAGATGGCGAAGGAGCAGAACCTCTCCCTGTCGCCGACGAAGATCAGCGGCACCTGCGGCAGACTGATGTGCTGCCTAAAGTACGAGCAGGACGCCTATGAGCATCTGCTGCGTGTGACGCCGAAGAACGGCGCCGTGGTGGAGACGCCCGAAGGCAGAGGCGTTGTTGTGGATTTCAACCTGCTGACCGGCATTTTGAAGGTGCGGCTCGACAAACGTCCCGAGGCGGCGCCGCTTGTGATCTCGCGCAAGCAGGTCAAGCTCGTCAAGGACAGCAAGATCCAGGTCGATAAAAAGGAACTGGAAGCGCTGAAAGAAATCGAGTAAAGACAGCCGCATTTCGCGAAGACAAAAAAGAAAAACAATTCATGATATGAAAACAGAGCACGGAAACAACCCGTGCTCTGCTTTTTTAGTTTCGTTCGTTATACTAATAACGACTTCTCAAACGCGTCGTGCACCGCATGACCGATCGTGCCGCCCTTCGCGGCGTCGCCGACGGCGACGACCTTGACGCCCCTTTCTTCGAGCTGCTTTTGCAGCGCGTTGTTCGGACGGACGCCCATCGCGAGAACGACGCAGTCGAACGGCAGGAACGCGCGGCGCTTGGTCTTCTGATCCTGTACGACGATGTGATCTTCGCAGATGCTGCAAAGCGCCGTGTTGAGCATGAACTGTGTGCCGTAAGGCTTGATGCGCGACATGGAATCGTCAACGAACTGGAACCACGCGCCCGGCGCAATGTCCTTCGCCATTTCGATGACCGTGACGTCGTTGCCCGCTTCGTTGAGCGCTTCGGTGGTCTCAAGACCGGTCAGACCGCTGCCGATGACGGCGACCTTTTTGCCAGTTAGCTGTACTTCTCCTTTGAGAATCTGCGGCGCGGTGTAAACGTGATCCTGATTGATGCCCGGAATCGAGCGCGGACGCAGCGGCGTGCCGCCTGCGGCGAGGATGACCGCGTCCGGCTTTTCGGCGGCGAGCGCGTCGGCGTCGGCGGCTTTATTGAATTCAAACGTCACGCCGAGATTCTGCGCTTCACGTGAGAGGTCCTCGATGCACCAGTGCAGCTTGTCCTTATGCGGTCCGGCGGCGGCAACATTGACCTGTCCGCCCGCGACTTTCTCCTTTTCCCAGACTTTGACGGCAAAGCCGCGTCTGGCGAGCGTGATGGCGGCGGAAAGCCCCGCAGGACCCGCGCCGACGACGATAACTGATTTGCCTTTACCGACCTGCGGCATCTCGGCGTATTCCTTCTCGATGCCGACAGCGACGTTCAGCGCGCATTCGCCGGTCTTGCCGACGGTGGCGTTTTCGATGAACGACTTGATGCAGTGCAGACAGCCGATGCAGCGGCGGATCTGTTCGGGGTGCCCCTCCTGCGCCTTCTTCGCCCATTCGGGGTCGCAGATGAAGTTGCGCGCGGAGCCGACGAAGTCCTGATACCCTTCCGCAATCTGCCGTTCGGCCTGCTCGGGGGAGCGGATGAAGTTCGCGGCGATGACGGGGATCGAGACGGTCTCTTTGATCGCTTTGGCAAGATAGGCGCGCCAGCCGGGTTCGAACGACGTCGGTTCCAGCCAGTAGTTATAGGTATCATAGCAGGCGGAGGAGACGTCGATGGCGTCCACGCCGAGCTCTTCGAGCTTTTTGGCGATCTGCTTGCCGGTCTCGAGGTCATAGCCCTTGCCGGGCTGGCCGATCCGGTCATACATTTCGTCTGCGCAAAGGCGCACGATCAGCGGATAGTCCTTGCCGCACTGCGTCTTGATGCCCTCAATGATCTCGGTGATGAAGCGCATGCGGTTGATGAACGAGCCGCCGTATTCGTCGGTGCGCAGATTGGTGTTAGGGCTCAGGAACTGCTGGAGAATATAGCCGTGGGTCGCGTGCAGCTCCACCGCGTCAACGCCGGCTTTCTTGCAGCGTACGGCGGCGGCGATGAAGTCGTTGCGCAGCTTCTGCACCGCGCGGTGGCTCATCGCGTGAATACGCGTGGCGCCGTGGGCGCTCAGCTCGCAGTCGGAAGGCGCCTGCTGGGACATGCAGATCTTCTTCTGCTCCATGCCCATCAGCAGCGGCGTGGCCTTGAACATCAGGTCCATTACGCCGGGGAATTTGCGCTGAATCGGGATGACGAGCGGCAGCGAATTGATAGCGCTGGCGTAGCCCTGACGGCCCGGGTGATGCAGCTGGATGCAGAGCTTTGCGCCCGCCGCGTGAATCCGTTCGACCATCTGGTGCATCGGCTCGATCTGCCAGTCATTCGCCATCGAAAGCTGGGTGAACGTGGAGGTTGCCGCCATATCGTTGACGCGGCAGATGCCCGGAATAATCAGGCCGACGCCGCCCTTGGCGCGGGCCTCATAGTAGCGGATGAGTTTTTCCGTGGGGGTACCGTCGGTTTGTCCCAGACTGAACTCCGCGGCGTTCATGACCACGCGGTTTTTCACGGTCATGGTGCCGATGTTCATGGGGGAAAACATCAGATCAAACATGGCTTCTCCTCATTTCTCTTTTTTATTTTTTCAGTGCGGCTTCGATCGCTTCTTTGCTTTTTTCCACCGCTTCGACACTCTTCTCAATGATGTCTTTGCCGATTTTCTGCGCAGCGGCTTCAAGATCTTCCTTGCTCATGTTGCGCAGCTTCTCCTTAAAGCGGTTGAGCTTCGCGGTTTCAAGACCCCAATAGACCGTACGCACCGGCGGGCAGACGCCCATCAGCACCTTGGAAAGACCGAACAGCGGGCTGGGGGAGACGAATTTCTTGCCGCTCTCGATGCCGGCGACCATCTTGCGGGCGACGACGTCGGGCTGCTGGACCGGGAAGGGCTTTTCAAACGAAACGGGGTTCGCGACACGGAAGAAGTTTGTGTCGGTCGCGACAGGGTACAGGCAGGTGATCTGCAGGTTCTTCGGCGCCTCGAGCCGGATCGCTTCCTGGAAGCCGTGCGTGGCGAACTTCGAAGAGGAATAGATCGCGTAGCCTGGCATCGCCATCTGGCCGATCGCGCTGACCGTGATGGCGAGGATGCCGTCGCGGCCATCCAGATGGTGGATATACTTCGCGTAGGTGTAGATGGGAGAGAAGGTGTTCGTCTTGAACATCGTCTCGACGCGATCCCAGTCTTCATAGTTGAATTCCTCATAGTAGGGGAAGCCGGCGTTCGCGTAAAAGAGGTCGATCTTCTTGCCTTCAAAGACTTCGTTCGCTTTTTCAAAGACAGCATCGACGCCCTCTTTGGAGCTGATGTCCATGTTGAAGGGGATCACGTTGTCCGCGAAGTTTTTGAGCAGCTGTTCCGCGTGACGGGACACGGCGAGAATCTTGTTGTCGCTGCTCTGCGAGAGCAGACGCAAAACCTGAAAGCCGATACCGCTGGACGCGCCGGTCAGAACGATGGTTTTGTTATGGATCATGATTCATTTCCTCTCTTTCTTTAATCGCAGTATTCGCCGAACTCACAGCCGACGCCTTCGGCCTTGACTTCGTCGATCAGTTCCCAGCTGGTGCCCTTGCGCTTATACAGCTTGATGATGCCGGTGCCGGTGCCGCCGTTCCAAAGGCGGTTGTGGCGCTTGGTGCCGTTGGGGGCTTCGTAGTTGATGTTGAGCATCTCGTCCTTCTTGCAGGTGATGACGGTGTCCATCTTCGCCTTGAAGGTGGTCTGGACGACGTGCCAGTGGATCTCGTCCTTCGTCTCTTCGCAATCGAACTTGGTGCCCGAGCCGGTCCAGAATTTTGAGAAGTTGAACTCGTAGTCCGTGCCCTCATAGTAGAACTCGCCGAGCAGCTTGCGGTCGAGCGCAAAGAAGTAGATCTTCGGACGGCCGCCGCCGATCTCAAACACGGAGTTTTCGAGCTTCTTGCCGGTCTTCAGTGAAGTCAGATTGTTGCTCGAGAGCCAGACCCACGGGCTGGTGAAGTCGCCACCCCAGTTCTTGTCGGAATAGCCGTTGCAGGTCTCCGGCCGGACGATGTACTTCTCGCCGTTGAGGACGATCTCGCCTTCGAACGCGGTCTTCATGCCCTCGGCGTGCCAGAACATCTCGAACGCATTGATCTTGCGGAAGAAGCGGGACGCGCCGTAGCCGACGTGGAACGCAACCTGTTTGTCGATTTTCAAATCCCAGGTCATGGTGCCCGCGTCGCACATCCATTCGGGGTGTGCCTTCGCTTCTTCGGGCGTGATTGACACCGAACCGCGGGTGCGCGTCTCGTCGCAGTAGCAGTCGTCAGCGGTGACGGAGAACGGCGGGTCGGCGTGGATGTCGACATCCTTGAGCGAGAAGAAGCGGTGCAGCTGACCGTGATCCTTGCCCCAGAAGCCGACGTTGACCATCAGATACGACGGGCGTTTGCCGCTGTCGCGCGCGAGAGGATCGTTCCAGACGATGACGGGTTCCTTCTCGGCGTAGTCGGGATTGCAGGTAAAGAATTCCACATAGAAAGGCTTCTTTTCTCCCGTTTTTTCGTTTTCGGCGGTGAGTGAATGCCACCACCAGTCATACCCCTTTTTCGCAAGGGGACCGCGCAGCATCCATTCGTTGCGGGAAATTGCGCTGATATTTGCCATAAAATCAACCTCCAATGATTTTATTTCGTTTGCGGGAATGCCGCTGTTCCTATTCATTATAACAGAAGACAGGCTTTCGGTCAAATGATTTTGTGAAAAACATTAAAAATTATTATGAACAAACGACATTTTGTGTGAATAAAAACGAGAACACGCGTATATACAAAAAAGACGTTCTCCGGCGTACCGGAAAACGTCTTTGCGTTTAAGATACAGTATTGGGATCAGACGATGCCCTGCGCCATCATCGCTTCCATGACCTTTTCAAAGCCCGCGATGTTCGCGCCGACGACGAAGTTGCCTTCGAAGCCGTATTTCTTTGCGGCGTCGTCGATGTTGTGATAGAGGTTGACCATGATCTTCTTGAGCATCGCGTCGACCTCGTCGAACGTCCAGTGCAGACGCTCGCTATTCTGGCTCATTTCGAGCGCGGAGGTCGCGACGCCGCCGGCGTTCGCCGCCTTGGCGGGCAGGAAGAGAACACCGCTTTCCTGCAGGTACGCGGTCGCTTCCTCGGTCGTCGGCATGTTTGCGCCTTCAGCGAAGGCAGTCGTGCCGTTGGCGAAGAGCAGCTTCGCGTCTTCGATGCCGACTTCGTTCTGCGTGGCGCACGGCAGCGCGATATCGCATTTCGTGCTCCAGACACCGCGACCCTCGTGATAGACGGCGTTCGGTTTTTCATCGGCGTAGGCGGTCAGTCTCGCGCGGCGCACTTCCTTGATGTTCTTGAGCAGCGCCACGTCGATGCCGTCGGGATCGTAGATCCAGCCCGTGGAATCCGAGCAGGTGACGACCTTCGCGCCGAGCTGCTGGGCCTTTTCGATCGCGTAAATTGCGACGTTGCCCGCGCCGGAAACGGCGATCGTCTTGCCGGCGATGTCGATCCCGTGGCAGCGCAGCAGTTCCTGCGTGATATAAAGCAGACCGTAACCGGTCGCTTCGGTACGCGCAAGCGAGCCGCCGAACGGCAGACCCTTGCCGGTGAGCACGCCGGTGAACTGGTTGCAAAGGCGCTTGTACTGACCGAACATATAGCCGATCTCTCTGGCGCCGGTGCCGATATCGCCGGCGGGCACGTCGGTGTCTGCGCCGATGTGCTTGGAAAGCTCGGTCATGAAGCTCTGGCAGAACGCCATGATCTCGCGGTCGCTCTTGCCCTTCGGGTCGAAGTCGGAGCCGCCCTTGCCGCCGCCGATCGGCAGACCGGTCAGCGAGTTCTTGAAGATCTGCTCAAAACCGAGGAATTTGATGATGCCGAGGTTGACGCTCGGGTGCAGACGCAGGCCGCCCTTGTAGGGACCGATGGCGCTGTTGAACTGCACGCGGTAGCCCGTATTGACATGGACCTGACCGTTGTCGTCGATCCACGGCACGCGGAACTTGACCTGGCGTTCGGGGTTGACCAGCCGTTCCAGCAGCGCGTCGCGGCGGAAAACCTCTTCGTGCTCGGCGACGACCGGCTCGAGCGAAAGCAGCACTTCCTTGACGGCCTGATGGAATTCGGGCTCGTTGGGGTTCTCCCGGATGACTTGTTCGATGACTTCGTTAACGTAAGACATAAAATATCCTCCTTGTATATAGCAGAAAAGACGGCTCTTTCGGACAGCGGCGCTGTCGCGAAAAAGACGCCTTTGCCTTTTTCTGTTATATTGCGGGCAACAAAGCAAAGCCACATGTGCATGTGGACCCAAAGACGCCGTTGCCTTCTTGGGGGATATTTTACACCCGAAAAAACCCTTTTGTCAACCGCTATTCCAAAGAAACTGCAAGTTTCTGCAAAGAAACCAAAAATAAAGAGCCGCTGCGGGCGGTTTTTGTGAAAAGTGTTTTTGCGTTCTGCTCTTGACGCGGCGAAAAAAAGCGGATATAATACAATCAATGAGCAAGGGCGTTCATTTCGGCACAGACTCGGTCCGCGCCGAGGTGGGCGTTTTCTTTGAAAGATCACGAAAACGGGAGGTGCTTTTCTTGCAGTTTTCCAAAGAAGAGGTATTGCAGTTCACGCTGGAGGAGGACGTAAAGTTCATCCGGCTGGCGTTCTGCGACGTATTCGGCAAGCAAAAGAATATTTCCATTTTAGCGGACGAGCTGGAACGCGCGTTCCGCTACGGCATTGCGTTCGACGCTTCGGCGATCGCCGGCTTCGGCGACGAGGCGCACTCCGATCTGCTGCTCTGGCCCGAGCCGGAGACGCTGACGCTGCTGCCGTGGCGCCCGGAACAGGGGCGCGTGGTGCGCATGTTCGCGCGCATCACCTATCCGGACGGCACGCCGTTTGAATGCGACACGCGCGGTCTGCTCAAGCAGGCGATGGCGGACGCCGCGCAGGCGGGGTATGCGTTCTATTTCGGCGCGGAGCAGGAATTCTATCTGTTCCGGCTCGACGAAGACGGTCAGCCCACAAAGGAGCCGTATGACAGCGCCGGCTACATGGATATCGCCCCGGACGACCGCGGAGAGAACGTGCGGCGTGAGATCTGTCTGACGCTCGAGCAGATGGGTATCCGTCCGGAAAGCTCCCACCACGAGGAGGGACCCGGTCAGAACGAGATCGACTTCCGTTATGCGGACGCGCTGACCGCCGCCGACCAGGCGATGACCTTCCAGACCGTCGTCAAGACCGTCGCCCACCGCAACGGACTTTGCGCCGACTTTTCGCCGAAGCCGTTGCCGGACGCGCCGGGCAACGGGTTCCACATCAACCTTTCTGTCCGCCCCTGCAAACAGGAAGCGGTCTTTGAGGCGATGATTGCCGGTATCCTGACGCACACGCAGGAGATGACGGCGTTTTTGAACCCGACGGGGAATTCCTATCAGCGCCTCGGCAAAAACAAAGCGCCGGCCTATGTCTCGTGGTCTGCGGAAAACCGCTCGCAGCTGATCCGCATCCCGGCGGCCGCCGACGCCTACCGCCGGATGGAGCTGCGCTCCGCCGACCCGGCGGCGAATCCCTATCTCGCGTTCGCGCTGATGATTTACGCCGCGCTGGACGGGCTGGCGAACAACACGCCGCTGCCCGCGCCGTCAGACGTCAATTTCTTCAAACTCAGCGCAGAGACCCTCGCACAGTATCAGAAGCTGCCCGCGTCGCTGCATGACGCTTGCAAAGCGGCGGCGGAGAGCGCGTTTGTGCGCGCACATATCCCATCGCGCGTGCTGGACATTTATTGCAGCCGATAAAAGGCAGCTGAAACTATTCACGGAAGGAGGCGGCAATATGGAACTGAAAGAGCGCGTGTACAGTGTGCTCGTTGTTTCCGCGGCGGAGAAATTCAACGCCGCGCTTAGTCCGTTGCTGCTCTCTTCCGGGTTTGACCCTGTGAAATATGTTTCTGATATCAGCAGCGCCAAGCGCGCGTTCGTCGAGCGGACCTACGACGTCGTGATCATCAACGCGCCGCTGCCCGACGATCCGGGTGTGCGCTTCGCCGTTGACGTCAGCGGCAACGCCGAAACGGTCGCGCTGCTGCTATTGCGCGAATCGTTCTTCGACGAGATCACGGCGCGCGTGACGCCCCACGGCGTGTTCACGCTGCGCAAACCGACGTCGGAATCCATGCTTGCCGCCGCGCTGCGCTGGATGGCGAGCGCCCGCGAACGGATCCGCAAAACGGAGACGAAAACGCTCACGCTGCAGGAAAAGATGGAGGAGATCCGTCTGGTCAACCGCGCCAAATGGATCCTCATCGAACAGCGTGGGATGGACGAGCCGACAGCCCACCGCTTCATCGAAAAGCAGGCGATGGACCGCTGCGTCACCCGCCGCGTGGTTGCGCAGGAGATTATCGCTTCGGACAGCATGGGCTAAAGTATTCAGCTAAAAATCAAACCAAACAGCGAAAGCCGACCGTCATCGACGATCGGCTCTTTTTTTGAAAGTAAACAATAATTAGTACCGTTCCGGCGCATAGGGCTTATCGTGCAGACGCTTCTTTTTGAAGAGCGTCAACGCGGGCAGCGCGGCGGCGGTGAGAATCTTCCCGGCCGGTGCGATCAACAGACCGAGCGCGCAAAGCAGCCCCATCAGAATGTCGCCGGCATGGCTGCTGAACGCCGGTACGGGCACGTTCTGCGCGGGCAGGCGGTCGAAGACGAAGTCCGCCTCGTTATCCGGTACGAAGTTGTTGAACAGCATCGGTTCCACGATCTCGCGGATGGAATAGCCCAGCAGCTTTTTGCGCAGATCCACAAACGGCTGCGCGTCGACGACGCTGTCCGCAGCGGCGGCAAGCCCCATCAAGAAGCGGTAAACGGCGGTGTCGGGCGTGTATTGTCCGTCGCCGCACTGCATATTGATCGCGAGCTCCATGACGAGATCGAACATCTTCTTGTTTTTGATCTCCGCGTACTGTGCTTTCGTGAGCGAGCGCGGACACAGCGGATAAAGGTGGCGCACCTCCAGGCGCGGGACGATTTTGTTGAGTCCGTGGGGGAGTTTTTCCACTTTTTTGCGATACTGCTCGACGAATTCCTTCGCAAAATGTTCTTTGAGCGTAGGCGCGTCGACGCCGAAGGACGGCTCGTTCTCCACCGGTACCGTGGCGGTGATGAGCCGGTGCTCCGCGGGGATGATCTCCGCTGTGCGCCACGCGGGCGGCAAGAACGCGAGCGCAGGCGTGGTGACGTTGCAAAGGACGTGTCCCGCGTCGGAGCTGCAGAACGCCACGTCCGCGAAGTGGGTGTGACCGCTGAATACGAGCGTCAGCCCGAGGTCTGCCAGCGTGTGGCCGACGCGCGAAGTGCGCATGTTCCGGGTCGTCCCGCCAATCTTATACGCGGGGACGGGCGGCACGAGCGGATGGTGCGTACAGGCGAACACAAAGGCGCCTTCCGCCTTCGCCTGACGCATCACGTCTTCGATCCAGCGGTAGCAGGCAGGGGAGTAGGCGGGACTGAAATCATGCAGGGCGTCCACGTCGCGCATATTGTTGTTGAGCATCAGACACCAGAGCTTTTCATCCAGCTTGACAGCGTAGGAATAGGCGGAGTCGCACGAGGAGAAGGCCTGCGCGGGCCCGAAGTCGTGATAGATCTCCCAAAGGTCGTCCGGCGTGGCGGCGCGCATCAACGGCGGCGCGCTGTCCGCTTCGGGCAGATCGCGGCTCGCGTCCTGTACCAGCGCCTTATAGTCGCATTTGTCCGGGTCGAACCACGGACGCTCCCACGGGTAATCGCGGTAGCGGACCGGCCAGCTGCGCTTTATGGTGAAGGCGCGGCTGAAATGGAAGTCGTGGGTCGCGGTCAGCACAAAGACGCGCTTGCCCGCGGCCTGCACGCTGCGGAGGATCTCGGCGAATTCCAGGTGGCTGACGAGGTCGCCGTTATCGACGAGGTCGCCGGTGATGAGGATCGTGTCGAGCTCGGTCTGCGCCGCCAGCTTTTGGAACACGGCCTTGTTGACCTTGTGGCGCAGCAGCGACGCTTCGTCCTTTTCGCCCGGGATCATCTCTCTGGAAACATAGTGGGTATCGGATAAAACTGCAAATTTCATGGCGGTTCTCCTTTTCTGTTCGTTCCTTTTTATCATAGCATACTCTCGCCGAAAAGTAAACCGTCATTTGGATTTCCCGGAAAGGACGGTCCTGCTCAAAACCAAAAGTGGACGGCGGAACCCGCTCTTGTTTTTTCTGCGCGGATATGCTATAATGAGTCGAAAAATGAAGGGAGACTGCGTTATGAAAACATTTAACGTCGGCGTGATCGGTCTGGGCAACCGCGGCGACTTTTTGGTCTCGGCCCTGCTTGCCGATCTGGACTATATCAACATTGTCGGTCTGTGCGACATGTATCGCGACCGCATTGACAGGACGGCGGACTTTCTGGCGGAGAAGGGGCGTCCTGTGCCGCCGGTGCAGACGGAGAACTGGAGAGCGCTGATCGACGCGCCTGAGGTGGACGTTGTGCTCGTTTTTTCTGCCTGGGCGAACCATGTGCCGGCGGCGCTTTACGCGATGCGGGCAAAAAAGCCCGTTGCCATTGAAGTCGGCGGCGCCTACAGCCTGGAGGACTGTTGGGGTCTTGTGAAAACGCAGGAGGAGACCGGCACGCCGTTCATGCTGCTTGAAAACTGCTGCTTCGGCGAATATGAACTGATGGCGCTCCATATGGTGCGGCAGGGTCTGTTCGGCGAAATCGTCCACTGCGACGGCGGCTATCTGCACGATCTGCGCGACGAGATTGCCAGAGGAAACGAGACGCGCCACTACCGCTTTCATGAATACCTGACGCGCAACACGGAAAACTACCCCACGCACGAGATCGGTCCGATCGCGAAGATTTTGCGGATCAACAACGGCAACCGTTTTGTTTCGCTGGTTTCGGTCGCGTCGCGCAGCGCCGGTCTGCACGCCTATATGCAAGCGCACGACGACCTAAAGAAAAAGTACGGCGAAACGGTTTTCCGGCAGGGCGACATCGTGAACACCGTGCTCACCTGCGCCGACGGCGCGACCGTTGCCATCACGCTCGACACGTCTTTGCCGCGCTATTACGGCCGCGGCCTCTGTGTGCGCGGCACGAAGGGTATGTATGAGGAGGCCACGCAGTCGGTGCTCCTCGACAGCGAACACTATGAAGGCGCGGAATGGGACTGGTCGCCGCAATTCTGCAACCGCAAGAATTATGAAGACAAGTGGCGCCACCCGATCTGGCGGCGCTACCGCGACGAAGGCGTGAAAGAGCAGGGACACGGCGGCATGGACTTCCTGGTGCTGGACGCGTTCTTTGAGGCGCTCGACAAGGATCTCCCGATGCCGGTCGACGTCTATGACGCCGCAACGTGGATGGCCGTTACCGCGCTTTCCGCGCAGTCGATCGCGAACGGCTCAAACACGGTGGCGTTTCCCGATTTTACATCCGGCCGGTGGCAGACTGTACGGAAAGAGCCGGATTGGAAGTACCGGTTCGAATGCGTTGAGTAAAAATGCAAGGAAACAGAATCAAAAAAGGACGGCGTGAACCGTCCTTTTGTTATGCTTATATGCATTACTTGTCCAGACTCTTCATGGTCGGGAACCCTATTCTACGGATTTTCCGCGCTCCTATACTACATTTTTTGACCGCAAAATTCAATCTCCAATATGTGTTCACTATTTCACTTATTCCGAGTGAAATCAGTACAGTTTAGCACCAGCGGGGATGTGCGGATCAACCATCAGAAGGTGGAGTTTTTCTTCCTCTCCCTCGTGATGAACAGCACTGATCAGCATACCGCAGGAGTCGATACCCATCATCTTGCGCGGAGGCAGATTTGTGATAGCAATGCAGGTCTTTCCGATCAGCTGTTCAGGTTCATAGTACTCGTGAATTCCGCTTAAAATCACGCGTTTCTCGGTACTTCCGTCATCCAGAACAAACTTCAGGAGCTTCTTTGATTTTGGCACTGCTTCGCATTCCAAAACCTTAACTGCACGGAAATCAGACTTGGAGAAGGTCTCAAAATCGACCTGATCTTCAAACAGCGGCTCAATCACGACGTTGGAAAAATCGATCTTTTCTTCAGCCTTTGTTACCTCTGCAACAGGAGCTTCGGAAACGTCCTTTTCCTCACTGCCTGATTTGATAGACTTCATTGTCGGGAACAGCAGCACGTCGCGGATCGCCGCCGAATCGGTCATCAGCATGCACATACGGTCGATGCCGTAGCCGATGCCGCCTGTCGGGGGCATGCCGTACTCGAGCGCCATCAGGAAATCTTCGTCCGTTGTGTTGGCTTCCTCATCTCCCTGCGCGAGCGCAAGCTCCTGCGCCTTGAAGCGCTCTCTCTGGTCGAGCGGATCGTTCAGCTCGGAATAGGCGTTTGCCATCTCCCAGCCGTTCATGAAGAACTCGAAGCGTTCCACATAACCCGGGTGGCCGGGTTTTTTCTTCGTCAGCGGGGAGATCTCGATCGGATGATCCATGACGAACGTCGGCTGGATCAGGTGCTCTTCGACGAAGGTTTCGAAGAAGAGGTTGAGAATATCGCCCTTGCCGTGGCGCTTCTCATATTCCACATGGTGCTCGTCCGCAACCTTGCGGGCGTCCTCGAGCGTTTCGATCTCGTTCCAGTCCACGCCGGAGTATTCCTTTACGGCGTCGATCATCGTGATGCGCTTGAACGGCTTGCCGAGATCCATCTCCACGCCGTTGTAGACGATGGTCGTCGTGCCGAGCACGGTCTGCGCCACATGGCGGAACAGGTTTTCGGTCAGGTCCATCATGCCGTTGTAATCGGTATACGCCTGATAGAGCTCCATCAGCGTGAATTCCGGATTGTGGCGGGTGTCGAGACCTTCGTTGCGGAACACGCGGCCGATCTCATACACGCGTTCAAGACCGCCGACGATCAGACGCTTGAGATAGAGCTCGAGCGAGATGCGCAGCTTGAGGTCCTCGTTCAGCGCGTTGAAGTGCGTTTCAAACGGACGCGCCGCGGCGCCGCCCGCGTTGGAAACGAGCATCGGGGTCTCCACTTCGATGAAGCCCTGCGCGTCGAGGTAGTTGCGGATCGTGCGGACGATCAGCGAGCGCTTGATCATCGTGTCCTTGACGTCCGCGTTCATGATCAGGTCGAGATAACGGCGGCGGTAGCGCGTGTCGGTATCGGTCAGGCCGTGGAACTTCTCGGGCAGGGGAAGCAGCGACTTCGACAGTAGACGGATCTGCTGGGCGTGGACGGAGATCTCACCGGTTCTTGTTTTGAACACGAAGCCCTTGATCTCGATGATGTCGCCGATGTCCCATTGCTTTTTGAACGCCGTGTAGGCTTCCTCGCC
>JAEEGL015762889.1_pt1 | contig 16530 bp, 11 predicted proteins | sample 9134231 | NCBI WGS metagenome assembly JAEEGL01 (sample SAMN16246548, study PRJNA631951) | gut metagenome | biome: gut microbiome; feature: rumen; material: fiber-attached | host: Bos | place: Iran: Karaj | collected 2018-10
CATGTAGGAAGCTTGCCGGAATACTTCTCGATCATCCATGCAAGTGTACGCTCATAGCAGCCCATGGATGTACGATGAATGATGTAAGGACGCTTCTTTTCTCCATCCTTATCGGTGTACTCCATATCATATCTCTCAGCCAGGAACATATCCAGCTGGATGGTGATCATGGTATCTTCCTTGCCGTAGACATTTTTAGCCTGGATGTCAAGTTTCGGACCATAGAAAGCAGCCTCACCGGCAACCTCTGTATATTCAAGTCCGATCTCATCCAGAATGACCCTCATGGCATCCTGAACCTTGTCCCAATCCTCCGCTGTACCCAGATACTTGTCTGCGTTCTCGGGATCCCACTTGGACATACGGTAAGTAACCTCATTTTCAAGACCAAGAGTCGTCAGACAATACTTTGCCAGCTTAACGCAGTTCTTAAATTCCTCATCGATCTGCTCCGGTGTACATACCAGATGACCCTCGGAAATAGTAAACTGACGAACTCTGGTGAGTCCATGCATCTCTCCCGAATCCTCATTTCTAAACAGTGTGGATGTCTCACCCATCCTGTAGGGAAGATCGCGGTATGACTTTGGACGTGCCTTGTAAACAAAATACTGGAAGGGGCAGGTCATGGGACGAAGTGCATATACATCGCTGTCCTCATCCTGCTCAAGAGAACCGAAGTCCTCGATACCGCGAACCTCACGCTCTGCCTGACGCTTAGCCTCCTCCTCGGAAAGCTCCTTCTCATTCATAAGGAACATACCGTCCTTATAGTGATACCAGTGATCGGAGATCTTGTACAAAGTGGACTTTGCCATATAGGGAGTACGAGTACGGACATATCCCCACTCATAATCCTCCAGATCCTCGATCCAGCGCTGAAGCTTCTGGATGATCTTGGTTCCGTGGGGCATGAAAAGAGGAAGTCCCTGTCCGATAACATCAACCGTGGTAAAGATATCCATCTCACGACCCAGCTTGTTGTGGTCACGGTTTCTTCTGTCTGCCAGCTCTGCCAGATAAACCTCAAGCTCATCCTTTGTGGCAAAAGCTGTACCATAGATACGTGTAAGCATCTTGTTATGCTCGTCACCTCTCCAGTAAGCACCTGAAGAAGATGTAAGCTTGAATGCCTTGATAACTGACTTTGAGATCTTCATAAGGTGAGGGCCTGCGCATAGATCAACAAAACCGTCTCCCTGCTCATAGAAAGAAATGACCGCATCCTCGGGAAGATCCCGGATAAGCTCTACCTTGTAAGGCTCCTCTCTCTTTTCCATAAGCTCGATAGCTTCCTGTCTGGGAAGTTCAAATCTCTTGAGAGCGGCGCCCTCCTTGATGATCTTTTTCATCTCTGCCTCAATGGCATCCAGATCATCTCTGGAGAATGACTGGGACTCAAAATCATAGTAGAATCCCTCGTCGATAGCCGGGCCTATAGCCAGCTTTGCCTCAGGAAAAAGGTTTTTAACCGCCTGAGCAAGAATATGGGATGTGGTATGACGAAGTGTACGAAGTCCGTCAGGATCGGAAACTGTCAGTATCTCAAGATCCGAGTCCTCCGAGATCTCTGTACGAAGATCTACAACCTCTCCGTTAACCCTGCCTGCGCAGGCTGCTCTGGCAAGTCCTTCACTGATATCCAAAGCGATATCATATACAGACATAGCCGATGAATACTCCTTGACGGAGCCGTCCTTAAGTGTGATTTTCATAATTCTCCTTTCCCCGGAAACTGTTTTTCAAAAGAAAAAAGCGTCCCGGACAATCAAAATCAGACTGCCAGGGACGCTTATCGCGCGGTTCCACCCTGATTACCTCTGTAAAACAAAGGTCACTCATTAGGCTTTTAACGGGGCCAACCGGGCTGTATTAGAGCCACTCAAAGGTGGTCTTCGGCAGGGTTCGTCTGCGACATCTCAGCTACGCCGCTCTCTGTAAGGCGAGGTATCCTGCTTACTTTCCTTCTCAACGTTTTACAGTGCTTATATTAATAAATTAAAAAGATGTTCGTCAAGAGAAAAATTAGCCAATGTTTAAAGGCTCAGCGCCCTTTTTACCGTGACAAAATTTATACTTTTTGCCACTACCGCAAGGACAGGGATCATTACGTCCAACCTTGATGGTGTTAACAACGGTTCCGGACTTCTTCTGCTCCATATAGAGCTGGTGCTGAGTATCCTTGTCAAAGATATCATCCCACTGAGGCAGATTGTAAAGCCAGTCTGCACGGGCATCTACCATGTTCATGTAGAGCTTTTTGGTATCAAAGTCAAGAGATACTACCGTATCCTCTTCCATCTCGTCTATAGGATTGGGCTCCTTAAGGCTTTCATTGATACCATCCAAAAATCCCGCCATCTCCAAAAGTGAGATCTCAAAGGTCTCTGCAAGAGCCTTGACCGAATCCTTGTAAACCTTACCGGGATCGGAAAGAAGGATCTCGTAAACCTTTTTCTCCTTTGCAAAATAATCATCCCAGAACTTCTCAAGAGTTTTTCTGTCCTGTTTTTCGTTATATGCTATCGCTTTCCATTCATCAAGCAGTGCCATCGTCTTCTCCTTTTACTTCAATTTCCTCCGGCATATTGATCTCTCCCTTGCCCTGTGAAAGACGCAGGAACATACCCACCAGCCAGATCAAAATGGGTACCGTCACCATCGCAACAAATGATATCTTAAGATAGGTATAGGTCTCGGGATCATCGAATATCGCTGCCAAAAGTACAGCCAAAAACAACAGCACCAAAAGCACTACACCCACAATGGCCAGTATCTTTCTCGCCTTTTTCATAGTATCACCTCTTGCGGTAGATTATATCCTCTCTGGAGGGTCCGTTGGATATCATAGTAATGGGATATCCGATCCTCTCCTCAATAAACTCAATATATCTGCGACAATTCTCAGGAAGCTGATCATATTCTTTGATGCCCCTGATGTCACACTTCCATCCGGGAAGCTCGGTAAGTACCGGCTTAGCCTTTTCAAGAAGCGCCGTCACCGGGAACTCTGTAGTCCTCTCACCATCGATCTCATACTCAGTACATACAGGAATGGTATCAAGATATCCGAGAACATCAAGTACTGTAAATGCTACATCCGTAGTACCCTGAAGTCTGCATCCGTACTTACTTGCAACACAGTCAAACCAGCCCATACGTCTGGGACGACCTGTTGTAGCACCGTACTCTCCGCCATCTCCACCACGGCGTCTCAGTTCATCAGCCTCATCACCAAAGATCTCGCTTACAAAAGCTCCCGCTCCTACTGCAGATGAATAAGCCTTACATACTGTAACGATCTGCTTGATCTCATAAGGCGGGATGCCGGCACCGATAGCACCGTAGCCTGCAAGTGTGGACGAAGATGTAACCATGGGATAAATACCGTGATCAGGATCTTTGAGTGTTCCAAGCTGGCCCTCAAGAAGAACTGTCTTGCCCTCTTTAAGCGCCTTGGACAAAAACAGTGAAACGTCGGCAACATAAGGCTCGATCATATCTCTGTACTCACAAAGAGTTTTGAAGAGTTCATCCTGATCGATGGGATCCTTATGATAAAGATGCTCCAGCATTACATTCTTTTTCTCACAAACAGATTCGATCTTGTCCCTGAGACGATCCTCATCGAAAAGCTCGCTTACCTGGAAACCGATCTTGGCATACTTGTCTGAATAAAAAGGTGCTATACCTGACTTGGTGGAACCAAAGGACTTTTTACCAAGTCTCTCCTCTTCATACTCATCAAAAAGAATGTGGTAAGGCATAACGATCTGCGCCCTGTTGGATACCAGGATCCTGGGTTCGGGAACGCCCCTGTCGGTTATCGACTTGATCTCATTGACAAGTACCGGGATATTAAGGGCAACACCGCTGCCGATCACGCTTGTGGTGTGACTGTAAAATACTCCGGAAGGAAGTGTATGAAGAGCAAACTTGCCGTAATTATTGACAATGGTATGACCCGCATTAGCTCCTCCCTGAAAACGTACGATGATATCTGCATTTTCGGAAAGCATATCGGTTATCTTACCTTTGCCCTCGTCTCCCCAGTTTGCTCCAACAACTGCTTTAACCATATTGACCTCTTTCTTATATGTCCTGTATCGGACTTATTGAAGTAGTTATAGCCAACGATCCCGGTCCTATGTGACATGCCACCACAAGTGAAAGGGGATCGATAATTATCTTTTTATCGGGGAATCTCGCCCGAACCTCGTCTCTAAACTCCACTGCTGCATCATAATTACAGGTATGAGCTATCGAGATCACACAGTTTTTGCCCTCGGGATCATTAAAACGATCAGTCATATCGGACACGATAGCATCAAGCATTGTAGCTCTGGCCTGCTTAAGGGTCCTGGCCTGTGCGAATTTATCAAGTTTTTCTCCCTGGATCTGCAGGATGGGCTTGATTCGAAGGAGAGAACCTATAGCTGCTGCCGCAGGAGTGATACGTCCTCCCTTTTTAAGATACTTCAGGGTATCCACCATTATATAGATAGATGACTCCAGAGCGTGCTCCTCCAGATAATCCCTGATCTCGGATGCGCTCTTACCCTGATCGGCCATAGCTTTTGCCTCAAGGGCAGAAAGCTTCATTGTAACAGAAATGCGCTGATTATTAACAACGAAAACCCGATCTTCATAATCATCATCCCTTGCCATGACCATAGCGGTCTCGCATGATGATGACAAGCCGCTGGACAAAGGTATATATATAACCTCGTCATACTCCTCAAGAAGTTCGTCCCATTTATCAAGAACATCTCCGACAAGAGGCATGGATGTGTGGATCTCCTTGTCCGCTGCCTGAAGTTCATAGAACCTGTCATGATCAAGATCAATTCCCTCGTAATAAAGTCTGTCGTCGATGTAAAACGGTGTAGGTATAAGATAGATACCGGCAGCCTCTGCCTCAGTGTTAGAGAAGCCACTGTTGGTATCGGTAAGGATTGCAACGCTCAAGGGGTTACCTCCGCTATTGTGCTAATAGAAATCTACATACGGAGGATATTTTATCATAAAGGAGGGTTAGATACAAGGAGATAAATTCTACATAAATAGGTCAAAATATAAACGCTATATTTACGCATAAAAAACCTATGGAAATCCCCCATAAGAAATTTCCATAGGTACATAATGTCGGTAAAAGGAATATCTAATTAGTACATCCCACCCATACCAGGTGCGCCGCCTGCAGGCATCGGAGGCTCGGGCTCCTTGATGTCAGCTACGACAGACTCGGTAGTAAGAAGTGTTGATGCAACAGAATTTGCATTCTGAAGTGCGCTTCTTGTAACCTTTACAGGATCAAGGATACCGGACTTAACCATATCAACATACTCTTCCTTGTATGCATCAAAGCCCTCGCCAACCTTGGACTCCTTAACCTTGTTAACTACAACTGCACCATCGAGACCTGCGTTCTCAACGATGTAGAAAAGAGGCGCCTCAAGAGCCTTAAGGATAACATTGGCTCCTGTCTTCTCGTCTCCCTCAAGACTATCAGCAAGCTTTGCAACATCCTCCTGTGCATGGATGTAAGCGCTTCCGCCTCCGGAGATGATTCCCTCTTCAACAGCTGCGCGGGTTGCGTTAAGAGCATCCTCCATACGCATCTTTGCTTCCTTCATCTCAGTCTCGGTAGCTGCACCAACGCGGATAACTGCTACGCCGCCGGCAAGCTTTGCAAGACGCTCCTGCAGCTTCTCCTTATCGAACTCTGATGTTGTCTCCTCAATCTGCTTACGGATCTGAGCAACTCTTGCATCGATGTCAGCCTTGCTGCCCTCGCCGTCAACGATGACTGTGTTCTCCTTCTGAACCTTAACGCTCTTAGCATGACCAAGCTGATCAATGGTAGCGTCCTTAAGCTCAAGGCCAACCTCCTCAGAGATCACTGTACCGCCTGTAAGGATGGCGATATCCTGAAGCATCTCCTTACGACGATCGCCGTATCCGGGAGCCTTAACTGCAACAACGTTGAAAGTTCCGCGAAGCTTGTTAAGGATAAGAGTAGTAAGGGCCTCACCCTCAACATCCTCAGCGATGATGAGAAGTCTCTTGCCGCTCTGAACGATCTGCTCGAGAAGAGGAAGAAGATCCTGGATATTGGAGATCTTCTTGTCTGTTATAAGGATGTAGGGATCCTCAAGAACTGCCTCCATCTTCTCCATATCTGTAGCCATGTAAGCGGAAATATAACCGCGGTCAAACTGCATACCTTCAACCAGATCAAGCTCTGTCTGCATGGTCTTGGACTCCTCGATAGTGATAACACCATCATTGGAAACCTTTTCCATAGCATCGGCGATCATATCGCCAACCTCGTCAGAACCTGCAGAGATAGCTGCTACTCTGGCGATCTGATCCTTACCTGTAACCTTCTTGGACATCTTTACAAGAGAGTCAACAGCTGTATCTGTTGCCTTCTTCATACCCTTACGAAGAACGATGGGATTAGCACCTGCTGCAAGGTTCTTGATACCCTCTTTTACCATAGCCTGTGCAAGAACAGTAGCTGTAGTAGTACCATCACCCGCAACGTCATTGGTCTTGGTAGCAACTTCCTTAACAAGCTGAGCGCCCATGTTCTCAAAACGGTCCTCAAGCTCAATGTCCTTGGCAATAGTAACACCGTCGTTTGTGATGGTGGGTGCGCCATAAGACTTATCAAGAACTACGTTACGTCCCTTGGGTCCAAGGGTAACGCGAACTGTATTCGCAAGCTTATCTACGCCGGCCTGCAGAGCCTCTCTGGCCTGTGCGCCGTACTTAATATCCTTTGCCATTTTCTTCCTCCTTAATCTTCAACAATTGCCAGAATATCATCCTGCTTGATGATGATGTACTCTTCGCCCTCAAGCTTGACATTGGTTCCTGCATACTTGGAATAGATTACCTTCTGTCCCTTCTTGACCTGCATGGCAACTTCCTTACCGTCAACCATTCCACCGGGGCCTACTGCGATAACCTCTGCCTCCTGAGGCTTCTCCTGAGCTGAGCTTGCAAGTATGATTCCGGACTTTGTTGTCTCTTCTGCCTCAAGCTGCTTAACTACAACCCGATCAGAAAGCGGTACTAACTTCATCTTTGCTTCCTCCTTTATAAATAAATAATAATTTTCTTATCTGTTAGCACTCAACAAGAAAGAGTGCTAATCAACAAACCCTATAATAGTTATGAGAGTAAAAACTTGCAACCATGATAATTCGTCAATATCAGCCATCTATCATGTGTATGCTCGTTAATACTCTCATATACTCTCATTTTCTCAATTATGCTTATCTTTTGGTCCCTCGACCGTCTCTCTTACCTATGTGAAGCCTTGAAAGAGACACCTCTCCGCCGTTGGCCTTGATCTTTTTCTCATCTCCTGAGGACAGGATAAAGGCATCCTTAAGCTTCTCGTTGGCTGCAACCTTCATGCCTCGGTTTCCGGCTGCCGTTTTATGAAGAAGCGGAACCTGATCCGCTGAAAGTCTGAGGAAATAGTCCTTATCCGAATGAAGTACTACTGTATCCTCACCCGAAAGTATACCTACACAGATTACCTCATCACCGGAGCCTGAAAGCTTGGTCGCAGCTGCACTTCGCCTTGCAACATCAAACTCCTCTCCCATTACGGTCTTGATCATACCCTTTTTGCTTGCAAAGAATACAGGCTTACCTATGATGTTGGGAAGGGCCTCGATAAACAAAGCTTCTTCCTTGGAACTGTCAAAGTTGGATACATTATCAATGGGAGCTCCCTTGTCCCTGAACTTTCCGAAAGGAAGATCCAGGACCTTGATGGTATGTAGCTGTCCTGTGGAAGAAAACAAGCAGAGCCTGTCGATATTCTTGCAGAAGATTATCTTTTTGCTCTCATCCTCCGCAGTCTCCTGATTTCTCTCATAAGTAGCCGGATCGATGACCCTGGCATATCCGAAGCGGTCTACAAGGACCACAACATCCTCTTCCTGAATGGGCTTTTCTTCAAAAACAGCCTCGGCAACATTGTCGATATGCGTTCTGCGAGGAGTAGCATACTCCTTTTTAACTGCCTTAAGGTCATTAATAATAACCTTTGTCATGGAAGACCTGTTCTCAAGGATATCCTTGTAAGTTGCGATATTGGCAAGGGTCTTATCGTGCTCTTTCATAAGAGCCTCGATCTCCAGACCAATGAGCTTGTACAGACGCATCTCAAGGATCGCTGTTGCCTGTCTCTCGGTGAAACGAAGCTTTTTTGCGTCCTTTTCGGAAGCCTTGGTCTTGAACCTGATCCCCTCGGTAATGCCCTGAGTGAGACAGCCCTTTGCCATCTTCAGGTCCTTGGATCCCCTGAGGATCTCTATGATCAGATCGATAACATCACAGGCAGCGATAAGTCCTTCCTGGACCTCCCGCTTCTCCTCTTCCTTGGCCAGAAGAGAAGTATACTTTCTGGTAGCCAGCTCATACTGGAAATCCACATGGTGCTTGATGATGGGAATGATACCCATAGTTTCAGGACGTCCGTTGGCAACTGCCAGCATATTGACGCCAAAGGTATCCTCCAGCCTTGTCTTTTTATAAAGAAGATTACAGAAATTATCCGTATCCGCACCCTTTTTGAGTTCAATTACGATGCGGATGCCCTCCTTGGAGGACTGATTGGAGATATCTGTAATATCCGTAGTATCCTTTTTATCAGCTAGAGCAGCCACGTCAGCAAGGAATTTGCCGATATTGGCTCCAACCATGGTATAGGGGATCTCGGTGATAACTACCCTCTTTTTACCGCCCTTAACATCCTCTACCTTGACTTTACCGCGAAGCTTTATCTTACCGCTTCCGGTGGAGTAGATCCCAAGAAGCTCATCCTTGTTGATAACGATACCTCCTGTAGGAAAGTCCGGTCCCGGGATTACTTCCAGCATCTCGGCAGTGGAGATATTTGGATTCTTCATGTAGGCAATAACACCATCGATAACCTCACCGAGATTGTGGGTAGGGATAGAAGTTGCCATACCTACCGCGATACCCTCAGCACCGTTGACAAGAAGGTTGGGAACTCTGACAGGAAGTACCGCCGGCTCCTTTTCAGTCTCGTCAAAGTTGGGAACAAAGTCTACCACGTCCTTGTCAAGATCTCCCAGGAAAACCTCCTGAGTGATCTTTTCCAGCCTTGCCTCCGTATACCTCATGGCAGCAGCTCCGTCGCCCTCGATGGAGCCGAAGTTTCCGTGACCGTCTATAAGCGGAAGCTCCTTTTTAAAGTCCTGGGACATGACCACCAGCGCCTCATATATGGAACTGTCTCCATGGGGATGGTACTTACCCATGGTATCACCAACTATACGTGCAGACTTTCTGTATGGTCTGTCATACCTGATCCCGAGTTCGTACATATCATAAAGCGTTCTCCGCTGAACGGGCTTGAGTCCGTCTCTAACGTCAGGCAGAGCCCTGGCAATGATTACGCTCATGGCGTAGTCAATGTAGGACTTTTGCATGATCTCCGAATATTCGCTTTGAATAAGCTGCTCCTGTGCTTTCATAATCTATCTCCGTGTTTTTTATGCATCAACCTCAGCCTCGGCTGCGTGCTTGTAAATAAAAGCCTTGCGGGGAGGAACGTCGTTACCCATAAGCATCTCTGTAACATCAGATGCCATACGACCGTCCTCGATCTCTACCTGGCGAAGAACACGTCTCGCCGGATCAAGAGTTGTCTCCCAAAGCTGCTCTGCGTCCATCTCTCCAAGTCCCTTGTACCTTTGAAGGGTAAAGGGTCCCTTGTGAGACTTTCTGTATTTTTCCAGTGCCGCATCATCATAGAGGTACTCTTCCTTGCCGCTTTTAGGCATGGCCTTGTAAAGAGGCGGCATGGCAATATAAACATGTCCCTCGTAGATAAGTTCGGGCATGAACCTGTAAAACAGTGTCAATAACAGTGTTGAGATATGGGCTCCGTCCACGTCCGCATCTGCCATGATGATGATCTTGTCATAGCGAAGCTTTGAAATATCAAAGTCGTTGCCGTAACCCTCTGAAAAACCGCATCCAAAGGCATTGATCATGGTCTTGATCTCGGCATTGGCAAGGACCTTATCTATGCTGGCCTTTTCCACATTGAGGATCTTTCCTCTGATGGGAAGGATAGCCTGATACATACGGTCTCTCGCTGTCTTGGCTGATCCACCCGCAGAATCTCCCTCGACGATGAATATCTCACACTTTGAAGCGTCACGGCTCTCGCAGTTGGCAAGCTTACCGTTGGAATCAAAGGAATACTTCTGCTTGGAAAGCATATTGGTCTTGGCTTTTTCTTCGGTCTTGCGGATCTTGGCTGCTTTTTCAGCACTTCCGATAACTGTCTTAAGGGTCTCAAGATTACGATCGAAAAAGAGAACGATCTCCTCACCTGTAACCTTGGATACAGCCTTGGCAGCATCCTGATTGTCAAGTTTGGTCTTGGTCTGTCCCTCGAATCTGGGATCCGGATGCTTGATGGCAACAACCGCCGTCATTCCGTTACGAACATCAGCACCGGTAAAGTTTGCATCCTTGTCCTTTAATATGCCCAGCTCTCTGGCGTAGTTATTGATAACTGTGGTAAACATGGTCTTAAAACCGGTAATATGTGTACCACCCTCTGCATTGTATATATTGTTGCAGAATCCCAATACATTCTCATGGAACTCATTGACAAACTGAAAAGCAACATCCACCTCAACTCCGTCGGACTCTCCCGAAAAAGAGATAACATCGCAGATAGCCTCGGAGTTTTTATTGATGTCTCTGACAAAACCGGTAATACCGTCCTCTTCATGAAAAACGATATGCTCCTTTTCATCGTCCCTTTTATCTTCAAAAACGATGGTAAGAGCTGGATTCAGATATGCAGTCTCATGTAGACGGCTTTTGATCTCATCCGACTTGAACCTGGTCTTCTCAAAGATCTCGGGATCAGGGAGAAAATTGATCTTGGTTCCCGTCTCTCTGGTCTTGCCTATGGTGGGAAGAAGACCGTTTACCAGTTTTTCAGTGGGACGTCCCTGCTCATACCTGTCATGATGGATGAAGCCCTCTCTCTTGATCTCCACATCCATATATGAAGAAAGCGCATTAACAACAGAGGAGCCCACTCCGTGGAGTCCTCCGCTGGTCTTGTATACGGTATTATCAAATTTACCGCCGGCGTGAAGCGTGGAAAAAACAACCCTGGCAGCGGAAACACCCTTTTCATGCATTCCCACGGGAATTCCTCGGCCGTTGTCCGAAACCGTACATGATCCGTCAGCCTCAAGAGTGACACTGATGGTATCGCACTCTCCAGCCAAATGCTCGTCAACCGCATTATCTACGATCTCATATACCAGATGGTTGAGACCCTTCCGGGTAACGGATCCGATGTACATACCGGGACGCTTTCTTACCGCATCAAGTCCCTCCAGTACTGATATACTGCTTTCATCGTAAGTTACTTTTTTTGCCATATTATCCTCTTTTATAAACTCGTACGTACAAGCTTAGGTTTATAATTACCCTTCTCAAGTGCATCCATTATCTGCTGCTTATGGTCACTGCCGAAGGCCTCAAGCGTGATACGAAGTTCAACCTGCGCACTTCTGTTTGTGGTAACAAACTGATTATGCTCAAGCTTGATAACGTTACCCTGAACCTCTGCGATACGCTTTGCTACCTCTGCCAGCTGTCCCGGCTTATCGGGAAGCAGAACGGAAACAGTAAAGATACGATCCCTAAAGATAAGTCCCTGCTGAACTACTGATGACATGGTGATCACGTCCATGTTACCGCCGGAAAGGATAGAAACCACATTTTTATCCTTACACTTAAGCTGTGAAAGGGCTGCAACCGTAAGAAGTCCTGAATTCTCAACTACCATCTTGTGGTTTTCCACCATATCAAGGAAGGCAACAATGAGCTCATCGTCCCGGACCGTGATAACGTCATCCAGATTCTTTTTAAGATAAGGGAAGATCTTTTCTCCCGGAGTCTTGACTGCAGTACCGTCTGCAATAGTGTTGACCGTAGGCAGAGTCTCTACCTTGCCTGACTTAAGTGAAGCCTTGAGGCAGGCTGCTCCCTCGGGTTCAACACCGATGACTTTGATCTTGGGATTGATAAGCTTGCAAAGAGTAGATACTCCCGTTGCAAGGCCGCCTCCTCCCACAGGAACCAGGATATAATCTACAAGAGGAAGCTCCTTGATGATCTCCATGGCAATGGTTCCCTGACCGGTTGCCACATCCAGATCATCAAAAGGATGGATAAAGGTGTAGCCCTTTTCATTGGCAAGTTCATATGCCTTATCGCAGGCCTCATCATAGACATCACCGTGAAGGATAACTTCAGCGCCGTAACTCTTGGTGCGGTTCACCTTGATAAGAGGTGTGGTAGTGGGCATCACGATGACTGCCTTAGCTCCAAAGCACTTTGCCGCATAGGCAACACCCTGGGCATGGTTACCTGCAGACGCAGTGATAAGTCCCTTGGCTCTCTGCTCATCTGTGAGGGTAGAGATCTTGTAATACGCACCGCGTACCTTATAAGCGCCTGTGAACTGCATATTCTCAGGCTTAAGGTAGATCTTGTTACCCGTCTTTTCACTGTAGTGATCACTGTAAACAAGTTTTGTCTCAAGGGTTACACTTGATACTGCGCTGCATGCAGCATCAAAATCCTTCTTTTCAAGCATCCTCTTCTCCTTCCGTCACTTCACCGTCTTTTGCAAAAAGTGCACCGACAAATGCATCACTGTCAAACTTCTGAAGATCTTCTATCTGCTCTCCGACACCGATGTACTTGATCGGAATACCAAGCTCACTTGTAATGGCTACGCATATGCCACCCTTGGCACTGCCGTCCATTTTTGTAAGTACGGCTCCGGACACATCCGAAACCTCCTTGAATTCTCTTGCCTGATTAACAGCATTCTGTCCCGTAGTAGCATCAAGAACGATAAGGGTCTCCTTGATGGCTCCGGGATATTCCCTGTCGATAATACGATTCATCTTGGCCAGCTCTTCCATAAGATTCTTTTTGTTATGAAGACGACCGGCTGTATCGATAAGAAGGACATCTGCTTTTCTTGCCTTGGCAGCTGCTATGGCATCATAAACAACTGATGCGGGATCGCTTCCCTCATTGCCTCCGATAAGCGTAGCCCCGGAGCGCTCTGCCCAGGCTGCCAGCTGATCTCTTGCTGCGGCACGGAAGGTATCTGCTGCAGCTATGACTACATTTTTGCCGGCGAGCACCAGCTTGGCTGAAAGCTTACCGATAGTTGTAGTCTTACCAACTCCATTGACACCAACCACAAATACAACTGAGGTTTTTTCCTCAAAATCATAGGAGATCTCTCCAACATCAAGAGCGTTTCTGATCTGCTCCACAAGTACATCCCTGCACTCCTTGGGATCGCTGATGCGCCTGTTCTTGACCTCTTCCCTCAGATTATCAAGGATCATCTCGGTAGTCCTGACACCAAGATCTCCCGTGATAAGGATCTCCTCCAACTCCTCATAAAACTCATCATCGATATTTGTAAAGCCACCAAAGACGTAGTCCATGTTGCGAACAAAATTGTCCCTGGTTTTGGCAAGGCCCTGGGCAAGACGGTTGGAAAGTTTGTTGGCCTCTTCCTCAGCCAACTCACGTTCAACCTTTTCCGCCACCTCCTGCTTCATGACCTCCCATTCTTCTTCGGTAGGCACATGCCAGCTGTCCTCGATGATCTCCTCTTCTTCCTGTTTTTTACCAAATCCAAATAAACCCATCTGATTCTCCTAGTTAATTACTCATCCAGATCCGCTTCTATCAGATTTACGGATACAAGTGTCGAGATACCCTTTTCCTGCATGGTGATACCGTAAAGACGGTCAGCGGAATTCATGGTACCGCGTCTGTGTGTGATAACAATGAACTGTGTATTGGCCGTAAGCTTGTGGAGATACTTTGCAAACCTCTCAACATTGGAATCATCAAGAGCCGCCTCTATCTCGTCCAAAAGACAGAAGGGTGAAGGCTTAAGGTTCTGTATTGCAAATAAAAGAGCTATAGCCGTAAGTGACTTCTCTCCACCGGAAAGCTGCATCATATTCTGAAGCTTTTTTCCCGGGGGCTGGGCTATGATCCTGATGCCTGACTCAAGAAGATCCTCATCATCCTGAAGTTCAAGATTACCGTGACCGCCTCCGAACAGTTCCTTAAAGGCAGCATCAAACTCCTTACGGATATCCGCAAATCCTTTGGTAAACTGCTCACGCATACCAATGTCAAGTTCCTCGATGATACCGATAAGCTTTTCCTTGGCTTCGGTAAGGTCGGCATGCTGGGTAGAAAGGAACTCATACCTCTCTGAAACCTCACGATACTCCTCAATGGCATGAACATTGACATCGCCCATTTGTCTGATCTTGGACTTAAGAGAAGTTATATCTCTCTTCATCTCGTCCCTGTCACTTAAACTGTCATCCCTAAACTCTCTGGCCTGGACCAGGGTCATCTCGTACTCATCCCACATATAGCTGCTCTGCTCGTGGGTGTATGCTTCATTTCTCTCCAAAAGGTTATCCAGTCTGTAGATCTCCTTTTCAAGGGAAGCGATCTCCTTTTGAACGGATTCCTTCTGAGTGAAAAAGCCCTTATGCCTGGTGCTCATTGCATCCTTTTTCTCAAGAGACTCCTTGTAGGCTTCGCTCAGAGAAGACTCCTCCCTGCCTGCAGCCTCAATAGTCTCACGTATCTTGATGATGTTCTCCTGCTTTTTGACAGCATCAGCTCTGGCACCCTCTGCCTCGCTATCAAGTCTCTCAAGAGCCTCAGCATCCTTGGAAAGTTCTTCCTCAACGCGTGAAAGGTTAGCAAGAGCACTTTCCTCACGTGCTCTGGCGCTGGCCTCCTCTATCTGGATCTCGGATACGTTGTTGGAAGCAGCCGTCTCCATATAGATATTCTGATCCAGAGTCCTCTGGGTCTCTTCCAGTTCTTTCTTGAGTTCAGCTTCTTTTTTCTCCGAATCCTCAAGAGACTTTTCGATGCTCTTTTTCTCAGCGTCTATATCCCTAAGAGAATTCTCCAGCTTTTCTCCCTCTTCCTTAAGAGAATCAGCTGCTCTCATGCTCTCCTCAAGCTGTTCTTTGGCATGTCCGAGATTTAACTTTGCAGTGTTCTCCTCGATAGAAGCCTTTGCGATAACTTCCTCGTTTTCCTGCTTCTTACCGGCAAGCTTCTCCTGCTTTGCCTTAATGTCCGAAATACGACTTGACACATCCCCTATCTTCTTTTCAAGACCGGTGATCTTTTCCGTCAGGTCGTCGATCTGTCTCATCCTGCCAAGAAGATTGGCATTATGCTTGAAGGAACCACCGGAAATAGATCCGCCGGGACGAAGATACTCGCCCTCCAGCGTAACTATATGAAGTGTATATTTATACTTTTTGGCAATGGCAAGGGCCGAATCAATGGAATCGCATACCATGATATTGCCAAGGAGATGAGAAAGTACGTTATCGTACTTACTGTCACAATCCACCAGTGTATCGGCAACGCCTATTGCTCCCTTTTCGGAAAGAGCCTCCGCCTTTGCAAATTCTCCTCTTCCTCTAACTGCATCTACCGGAAGGAAGGTAGCGCGGCCTGCCTTGTTTTTCTTAAGGAAAGAAACCAGCTCCTTAGCCGAAGCCTCATCCTCGGTAACGATGTTCTGGATGTTACCGCCAAGAGCCGTCTCTATTGCTGCCTCATACTTTTTGTCTACATGGATAAGATCCGCAATAACTCCGCAAACAGACTTATCCTTTTTGTCCATTACGGATCTGACAGCTGAACCGTAGCCCTCATAACGCTCTGCAATATTCTGCATAGCCTCCAACTGGGTACGGCATCTGGTGAGCTCATTGGAAAGCTCTCTCTCCTCCTCGCGGGCAGCGGATGAACTCTTGCGAAGGTCCGCCTCCTCAGTTTCCAATTCTCTCTGGATCTCACGAGCCTTTTCATAAGCACTGTGAGCCTCGTCGAAGATCTTTTGCTTTTCGTCCTGCTCCTGCCTAAAGGCATCCTCCTGAGTCTTACGTGAAAGGACGCGGGAAGTCAGCTGGGACTTTCTGATATTGGTCTGTTCAAAAAGGGTATGATTTCTCTCACTCATGGAACGGATCTTGGCCCTTTCCTCCATAAGTGCAAGAAGTTCCTTATTGTCATTGTCAATAAGAGTATTGGCCGCAGTGATGGCATCCTCCAGCTTCTGGTAGTCCTGCTTGGCCTTTTCAAGCCTGGAAGTTACCTCTGAAAGGATAGCCGCAACCTCAGCCTCCTGCTTCTTATACTCCTCCTGCTGTGACTTATGATCGGCAAGCTGCTGCTCCATCTCATGGCGACGGCGTGCAAGGGTCTCATCCGAATCCTTTGCAAATTTGATCTGCTCCTGAAGAATACGGATCTGACTCTCCAGTTTTTCTTTGTCAAGGGAGGTCTGGCTCTGCTTCTGACGAAGCTCTTCGATGGTCTCGTCCATCTTGGCCATCTCCTCCTCCA
>JAEEGL017144672.1_pt1 | contig 16530 bp, 14 predicted proteins | sample 9134231 | NCBI WGS metagenome assembly JAEEGL01 (sample SAMN16246548, study PRJNA631951) | gut metagenome | biome: gut microbiome; feature: rumen; material: fiber-attached | host: Bos | place: Iran: Karaj | collected 2018-10
ATCTCTCCATCTGTATTGGTACCATCACCACCCATCATAAGGTCTGTGATGACCATAACATCATGCTCTTTAAGAATGAGGATATTGGTGCCGTCAAGACCTACAGTGTACTTGATCTGAATAAATACACAGGGCCTCTCATAGTTTTCAATAACATTCTCCCAATTCGCAAGTTCTACCTGAGGAGTTGTGATATTAACCTTCTGGTTTACCAGTGAATACAGCGTAGTTGCCGAGGAACCCATACTGATATTGGCAACCTCACCAATGGCGTCTTTCTCTGAATCAGTAAGCAGAGACTCATCAATATCGCCTCCACCTACCGGTGCTGCGGCAGCCAAAGCGTCATCAGCTCCAGCGTCCGAAGGAGCATCTGCGGGCGCAGCGTCTCCCCCACCGGCTGGATCCATACCGGCAAGCAAAGCATTAATTTCGTCCTGAGATAACATTCCATCCATGCTCCTACTCTTCCTCCTCTCTTACTACCGATGTGATACGAACGGCATATTTATCTTTTGCGGTACCGGGCAATGCAGTGAATTTAAACAGATTACCTATATAGACCTGCATGTCCGTATTTACTCTGTTATCAAGCCTTATAATGTCACCGGCCTGTAAGTGAACAAAATCATTAACTGAAACATTGCATTTACCAAGAACTGCCTTCACCGGAACATCCACATGTTTGACCATGGCCTCAAGATATTCCTCGAAGTCTTCCTCTGCATTCTTTTGCATAGTGGAAAACCAGAACTTGGTATTGAGCTTGTCCATGACACTCTCCAAGGTGAAGTAAGGAAGACAGACGTTCATAAGACCTTCCGTATCTCCAATCTTGATATTAAGAGTGACAATGGCAATCATGTCTGTAGGTGAAATAACCTGCGCAAACTGTGGATTGGTCTCGATCCTCTCCATAACCGGGTTGATGGCCACAACGTTCTGCCAGGGTTCAACCATCAGCTGCATACAGATGGTGACCAGTTTCTCGATAAGCGGCATCTCAATGTCTGTAAAGGGTCTTGGTTTATCAAGTCCAGTTCCCTCTCCCCCAAGCATTCTGTCAATGAAGGAAAAACCTATATTGGCCTGAAGCTCCAATATGATAGTTCCCTGCAGAGGCAAAAAGCTTATGACGCCTAAGATTACCGGGTTCGAAAGAGCGTTTGAAAACTCTGAGTAGGTAACAGTCTCTGAGTTTGCCACAGAAACCGAAACGTTCTTACGAAGGTAAAGAGGAAGCGTGGTTGATAAAAGACGTCCATAGTGCTCATAGATCATCTCCAGGGTACGCAAGTGCTCTTTTGAGAACTTGGCAGGACGTTTGAAGTCGTAGTCTTTGACCTTCTTCTCGTCATTCCCCTGCATCTGCTCCATATCAAGCTCACCTGTCGAAATCGCCGACAGCAGACTATCTATTTCGCTTTGTGATAGTACTTCGCTCAATGTGAATCTCCTCGAAAAAAATTATGAATAAATTACACTTGAAAAGCTTACATCATAGATGAAGTTGGAATTGTAAAGTTCCTGTACTTCTTCAAGTATTGTCTCCAGGGCCTCTACATCTTTGCCGGCCTGAAGTTCTTCAATGGTGTATGATGCCAGGGTGTTGGTTACTTTAGATTTTATAAGTTCCTTCATGCTGGCCAGGGAGTCGTCCGTGCCATAGGTTGCATAATCAGCGCTAGCCTTGTTCATAGAGAATACAACCTCTACAACCATATAGTGCGCCTTGCCATCAGTTCCTGGCTTAAGGTTGATTGTAAGCTTGTCATCCCCGGTAAAACCAAAGGTTGCCACATCAGTTACAGCAACATTTCCTGATGCAGACCCTGAAAATCCGCCTGTATTACCACCGTTAGCTTCAAGTTCAAGTGCTGCGGCAATATCTGAAATAAGTGCTGCAGTCTGGGAATTGGTAGTCATTACGCTAAGAAGCATAAATCCCGTCATACCCAGATTGACTATAAGAAGTGCCAGAATAATTATTGATAACAGATTCTTTTTCATGCGTTTTGATCTCCCCTCAAATTAGTATGATGCACTCAAAGGATTGTATATCTTGATCTCAACTCTTCTGTTGCGGGCTCTGCCTTCATCAGTTGAGTTATCTGCAATTGGATCATACTGACCTCTGCCTGTATGCACTAACTTGGCAGGATCAAGTGTGGTGTTCTCTGTCAGGTAATAGAAGATCGTCAGGGCTCTTCCTGATGAAAGCTCATCGTTGTTGGCGTATTTTCCGCCACCGCCCATTGGAATATTGTCCGTATGTCCTTCAATCTCTATGGTTCCGCCTCCATAGGCTTCAAGGATCTGACCAACCTTTTCAACTACAGGTATAGCGTCATCTTTAAGCTCAACCTTACCTGAATCAAAAAGAATCGATCCCTGAATAGTAAGCTCAACATACTGGCTGGTGTAATTGAGGGAAACCATGTTATCGATCTCGCCCTCCTGCAAAGCCTCCTCTATCTGTTCAGCCAGCTCCGCCGAAGCCTCAAGCTGCTCAGACTCTGCAGCCTCCATAAGTTCCTCTTTATCCATATCACCAACATTTGCCTGATCAGAATCGGAATCATCACCGGACTGGGCAACACCCATGGAAGTGATATAGGATGAAAGCTCATTGAGCTGTGACACGCCGTCGCCTATCAAAGCACCCTTACCTATCGCCATTTCACCGCCGGAAAAGATACTAAATGCGTTACTGAAGGAAGCTGCTACCTCTTCAAACTTCGCAGCATCCATGGAAGCCATGGAAAAAAGCAAAACGAAGAAACAAAGAAGCAGATTCATCAGATCGCCGAAGGTACCTTGCCACGCAGGCAAACCCGGCTTTATTTCTTCCTGTTTCTTTGCCATTATTCTCCTCCACCTCCATCGCCGGTGCCGTTTTCAGCCTCATAAGCTGCCCTGTCACCAGGCGAAAGGAATGATTTGAGCTTTTCCTCTGTAACACGAGGGTTCTCTCCGGCCTGGATGGAAAGAAGTCCTTCGATGACAATACTCTTACTCATATACTCAGCATTACTTCTGGCCTTGAGCTTGTTCTCAGCAGGGTAACAGAACCAGTTAGCAAGAACCGAACCGTAGAATGTAGTGATGAGGGCAACCGCCATGGATGGTCCGATGGATGAAGGATCTGACATGTTCTGAAGCATAAGAACCAGACCAAGGAGGGTTCCGATCATTCCCCAGGAGGGGCCCATTCCTGCTACATCCGCAAAGAATGAATAATTCTCCTTGTGTCTTTCTGCCATAGCATCAATCTCAGCCTCCAGGATGCTCTTAACAAGCTCAGGCTCAGTACCATCAACGATAAGCATGACACCCTTTTTCATGAATGGATCCTCAAGGCCACTGGCAGCCTCTTCCAGAGCAAGAAGACCTTCTTTTCTGGCAGTGTTGGAAAGGTCAATGATGCTCTTGATAACCGCCTTGGTATCATCACTTGGCATCTTAAAGATCAAGGTGTATGACTTGAGTCCATTGATGAAACTTGGCATGCTTCGAGAGCCCAAAACCGCCATGAACGCACCACCGAATGTGATCATCATAGATGGAGCATCCACGAAGTACTTAACGCCCGTGATACCGGCACCAAGCACGATACTGAGGATCATGAAGACGAAACATAGTCCAACTCCGAGTAATGAAGCAATATCCACAACATTTCCCCCTTTTATTTTTGCAGGCCCTTGGGCCTAAAAATTTCATTATTTCACGTTATTTCAACATATATTGAAATTTAATTTCTGTACAGTCTAATTTTACCACTTTTGCACGTCAAAAACCGCTAAAATCGTTCACATTTTAGACACATTTGAAGCATAATTTCATTGTCTTGGGGAATTATTGAAATTTAATTATAAAAAAGAATTATTCCCCCACCAACAATTTAGTCTAATATAGACATAATACTACATATTGTGGTATTAAACTTATTCTACCACTAACCAGCAAATCTTAACAGTAAAAAATGAATTTTCCTCATATTTTTTGTCAGATTAGAAAAAAATAACCCCAAGAGCACATCTATGCCCTGGGGGTCCTTCCCTTATTGATTTATCATTCATCCATGTATCGAATCTTTTGTGATTACTATTTTAGAAAAAAGATCCCGAATATGCTATGTAAATAATATGAAAGATTTATAAAGAAATCATTAGCATTCAAAAACAGCTCCCGCGGGAATAACCTGCAGGAGCTGTCTGATGGATTGCTATGCCATTAAAGTTTTCAAATTATCTCTTAAGGTTGGTGAGTTCCTCAAGAAGTGTGTCTGATACTGTTATGATACGGCTGTTAGCCTGGAAACCACGCTGGGTTGTTATCATCTCTGTAAACTCTCTTGAAAGGTCTACGTTTGACATCTCCAGAACGCCTGTGTTCATGTAACCACCGTCTGTGGTGATATCCTGTACTGTTGCCTCGCCTGAGTTAAGTGTTGATGAGTACAGGTTGTCACCTTCTTTTGAGAGACCTGATGCGTTAGCAAACTCAGCAGATGCGATCTGTCCAAGGAGCTTGGTCTGGCCGTTTGAGTAGGTTGCGTAGATCTGACCGTCTGTTGAAACGTTAATTCCGTTCATCTCACCTACTGCTCTACCTGTGTTAAGGCTCTTCTTGTCGCCCTTTACCGCCTTGATTGTAGAAGAACCCGAAGTATTGTAGTTACTTACTGTTGAGAAATCAACTGAAAGGTGACCAGCCACACCATCATCATTGGCACCCTTCTGATATCCAAATGCCTCAAGTCCCGGTATTTCCTGATCAAAGAGCATTTCTACAATACCGTCGCTCCTGTCATTTGCAGTTGTAAGGGATCCATTAGCAGGGTCAAATAACAGGTTAATAGTCTTATCTCCTGTTGAAAGAGATATTGTTCCATCAGTGTTGATAGCATATGTTCCGTCTGTACCAAAAGCTCTTGCGTCATCATCTGATATACCATATACAGTCTGAAGTAATCCTTTATACTTTCCGGTAGCAGTGCTAAGAAGGTCTGTAACATTCCCCTTCATGTCATCTTTAGGAACAATCCATTTGGTCTCTGCATTCTTTGTAAGGAAGTTGATCTTCTGGCTGTCCTGATCATAGCTGGGATAGACAACTGCGCTTGCCTGACTGGCTTCTTCTGTATCAGACTTTGTTACTGTAACCTTGATTCCTGATGTATTGAATGTAACCTTATTTGTTGTACCTGCATATTTATCATTTATATCAGATGATTTCATTTTCGAAACTGTAGTGAGTAATTCCTCACTAAAATCATCAACTGAAGTCTGATCTTCCCTAACAAGGTAATCGTATCCAAGAGATGTGCTGTACCACACGCCTGAGAAGTCTGTGGCATTTTTCTTGGGATAAGTTGAGCTCGCTGAAAAATCCTGAGTATTAACCTTTCCTTCAAATATTGTATCTCCAACTTCAGTAACTGTTGAGCTCGTAAAGAATTCCAGTGTTTGTGATCCTGTAAGGGATCTAACTGCAAATTTTGTAAATCCATGATCTGAAATATAATTTCCTATACTAGTCTTTCCTTCAGCAATGGCCTTATTAAGCAGATCTGCTTTTGCCTCAGTACTAAGAACATTATCTATTTTCGAGATATCATAGACAGTGTTTGCCGGATAAGTAGCAGAATCAGCCAGCATGCTCTTAGATGGATCAGATGGCGCTATAGTTTCATCAGCAGCAACTGTCCCTTCAGCAATGGCGTTCTTCTTTACTGTCAGGTTTGTTCCATCAAATTCATAGAAAACAGGATCTTCTTTATCAGTAAGAACTGTAGCAAGATCAGTACTGCTGTATGATCCTGATCCCTTAAAATTAGCAGAATAAGGTGTCAACGTTGCCTTAGTTGTCGTAGTATCAGCATCCGCTGTTGCAAGAGCTACTTTATCAGATAAAGTCAGCTTATTAGCACTTGGATCAAAAGAGTAAAGATGTGTTGTATCTGATGAAGCATCAACTCCAAATACATCCTTAAATGTAACCTTGTCATAAGCTGAAAGAGCAGTATTTTCTACATTTGTCTTCTTATCAGGAACTCTGTAGCCTTTGCCGGTAGTCTGATTATAGTAATAGCTGCTGGTCACATTGGATGAATATGAGTAATTCGCTGTCTTTTCATAGGACTCAGACTCTTCCCATGTAATGGTAAGCAGACCTGTATCTTTATTGATAGAATATGTTGCAGAAGTATAGTTTGACTGAAGCTTAGCAATAACATCATCATCACTTAAAAGATAAGCTTCTTTTAATACTCCTGCATAAGCCTTGCTGCTGTAAGTAGTTCCCATCAGGTCCTTTAAATTACCCTCAGCCGGAACTCCCGGATACTTAACTGTATTGGCATTCTGCTTGACTGTTGCAACACCGTCAACAACAGTAACTGTGTAACCTTCTGCAACAGGTGCAGGATCAGCTTCTTTCACATCGCCAAATGTAACATGGTCAAGAAGCTTTGTGGTCTTGCCATCTATAGTTACGTCCTTGTTGATTGAATTTCCGTCAGAATCAATAATATCTGTAAGCTGTAGTGAAAACAGGTGATCTGTTCCTGTATCCTTAAGTGTGAATTTACCTGTGTAGAGATAGCCCTTATTGTCGTAGAACTCAAGAGTAATTGTCTTACCATCATCAGATGTTACATTAGTATCGTGGTCATCAATGTTTCCGGAGTAAAGAGCTGCTGTTGTTGATGCAGGTGAATATGTGGAGTTGTCAGCGTTCATGATCTGGAGAGCTGAAAGTCCTCCGTTCTTGTTGACCTTGATCTCACCGGTCTCCTTATCTTCCTGCGCGACCCATCCCTGTACTAAATAACCATTTGACTGCATTGCAAGGTTACCTGCTCCGTCTACGTAGAAAGAGCCGTCTCTTGTGTATAGATTTTCTTTACCGTTATTTACGATAAAGAAAGATTTTCCTGTGATCATGATATCGAAGGGGTTGTTTGTAGTCTGAGTTGCGCCCTGGGACTCGATTGCAGTTGCAATGGCACCTGACTTAGCACCAAGACCGATCTGGCGGGCATTTACACCACCCTTTGTCTCTGTTGCGCCGGATGCAGTCTGGGTTGTCTGATACATAAGATCTGAAAATGTGATTGACTGGGATTTGAAAGATGTTGTGTTAACGTTGGCAATGTTGTTACCAAGAACGTCCATCTTTGTCTGGTGGGTACGAAGTCCTGCTACACCAGAATAAAGTGATCTCATCATAAGGCAAAGTCCTCCATCAAATGAATGCGAAACAAAACATAAATATTCACCAGATATCTATGGATTATTTCCGGATTTCGGACGAAGCTAATTAGGCTGACCCGGCAGTCTGTCCGGATCAAAAGATTTCCTGGCGGGAGGCGCATCGGCCTATCTTCCCGCTTCGGTCCAATCATGCAATAACTGCTCCGTCTATGTTTGTAAAAACGTTACTTTTATTTTCCGTCTGATCCATCGCTGTCACTACTGTGCTGCTGGGCACATTAACAATAAATGCCAGCTGGTCAACCAGTATCAGTGAATCCTTGATGCCCTTTTCACCGGCTTCGATCCTGCCGTGATTAAGTCTTTCCATCTGACTGTCTGTCAGTTCAATGTTTCTCATGCTGAGTCTGTTAAGGGCATGCTTAGAAAACTTAACAGTTCCTTCACTGTTATTAATATCGGATGCTTCCTTAACTTTATTTAGAACAGATGCAAAAGAATTTTCTCCTGCAGGCAAAGACTCTTTATCTTTGCCTGCTTTAGGAGTATTAGGATTTAAAAACTGATCCTGGACCTGTCCAATTGACATGAACCTTTGGTCATCCATTATCATTTGTTTGTCCTCCAAGGTCACAAGTTACATTTAACACATTTCTTAAATCTCATCAGCCTTCTTAAAAGTTCTGTGGTCATCCTGTCTGATGTCGTCAATTCTGTTCACATACTGAAGAAGCGATGTAACGTAATTCTTATCCATGAGATTCTTGGCTTTCTTGTCCATGACCTCATTGTAGTAGTTGTACATCTGGTCGATGGTATCGCCATGTTCTTCCTCTGTGATCATATCCAGATTAGGAAGCTTGTCGATGGCCTTCTGGAAATCCTCAACAGCTTCAAGAGCGTTGGTGTAGTCAGCATCAAGGACTGTTGTAACGTCATCAATACTGTATGCAGTACCGTTGATATTAAGGTATGCTTTGTTTCCGCTGTAGGTAACAAAATCAACCGTGCCCTGAACCTCAGTGGTCTGGCCGTTATCAGGATTGGTCTGGCTGATGATGACTGTCTTTCCAACCATTTCTGAAGCCCTCGAAAGAGACATGGCATTTGCCATGTTTGAGAGCTGCTCAACCTGAGTGAAAGTTGCGTACTGTGAAATGTACTCAGTATTTGAAGTTGGCTCCATAGGATCCTGATATTTCATCTGAGCCACCAGGATCTGCATGAAAGCATCCTTATCATAGCCGCTATTTGTAGTCTTTGAAGCAGCCTCCTGCTCTTTTGTCTTGATTCCGGAATTAACTACTTCTCCGTTTTTAATGATTGCACTAACTGAACTTGTATCTGCCATAATTACCTCTTTTCTTAAAAGAAATTATGCACTGAAGTCAACTGTGTTTCCGTTTGCCTCCATCATCGAAACTGCAATCTTCTCAGCATCTGATTCAGGTTCTTCCTCATCATCCGTAAGCTCCGAGAGATTGATCCTTCTAAGTCCCTTGATCTTCTTTCCTTCAGAAGATTCCTTTGGCTGTCTGTCTCCCTGCTGATCCAGGTTCTGTTCGAAAGCATGGCTTGCAATTGTGACTTCTATGGATGTAACCTTTATGCCCTGATCGTTAAACTTCTGCTGCAGTTGCGCCATCTGGGCTTCAACTGCCTCTTTAACTATCTCGTTCTGGGCTGTAAACTTTGCAACTATTCCATCCTTGCCGCTGGTCAAAAGAATATTTACATGGCCAAGATTGGCTGGATGAAGTGCCAGTTCCATACTGGTTTCTGTCTGTGTTGCAGTAATTGTGATCTTATCTGTGATCTGTCTGACGATATCTTCCATCTGGGCCCTGTCCGTATAGCTGGCCATTGAGGTCGCGTCAACTTCAGAAGCCGCATCAGCTATGTTGTTCATGACCTGATTGAAAAGATTTACTGACTGTTCGCCGTTTTGAAGATTACCTTTGCCGTCTTCGCCCTTCGAGCTTTCATTCTCGATAACTACAAGCTTTTCTTCAACAGGCGCTTCCTTAGTGAACGCCTCAGACACGGGTGTCTTTACCTTGTTAACATCAGGCTCTTTTCCAAAAGTATCAGGGATCATTTCCTCCTGAACTTCAGGCCTGCCCTGTTCGTTAACTACTGTTTCAAACATGCCCTTGAATCCCGGCTTGGTGTCTTCAATTGCTGTCTGAAACTCTTCCTCTGATAGCTCGAACTCATTCATAAGTTCGCTCTTCATACTCTCCGCACCCTCCATGAGGTCCTGCAGTGATGTATATATATCAGAATCTGTGATGAGATCAATGGTCTCTTCCTGGGATGCGATCTGTGTTACCAGCTGGGTTAAATTAGCCGGATTTAAAAGATCTGCAGCCATAAGGCCAAGTATTTGCATTGCATCTACTATCTCGTCTTCTGAGATATCGAAGGCTTCTGCAATCTGGGAGATGATCTCTTCCCCCGCTTCGTTAATTGCTTCCTGCAGCTTTTCATTTACTTCGCCGGTCTGAGGCTCATTTACCTGAGTAACCTGGCTGTCCTGACCGTTTACCACTTCATTTGTTTTAGCCTCATTAACTGATGTATCAGTGGCAGTAGTCTGATTCTGGATCGCCTGGGTATTATCATCGGCCTTTAATGTCTCTTTTGCGCTGGATAGCTGCTTATTGACATCTCTTGATACTTCTACAGTTTTAGTCTGAACAAGGGTATCCGAAACCTTATTCAAAATGGAGTCGAAGCTTGTCGTCGCTGTCTTAGAAGTATTATTCCTGGATGTTACACTTGAGACATTTGAAACACCTGCTGCAGTGCCCTGAGCCAGGTAAGCTGCAATCGCGCCTACCGCATTGTTTGCACCGCCCATCTAAATCCTCCTTTCAATATTTAGTTTTATGTAAGTACAGGCAAAATATACCCATAGTCTTACGCTATGTATATCGGTAATATAAATAAATACTTTACCCTGTTTTATATATATTTTTGCAAAAGAGCTGTGACCGGAATAAGCCCAGTCACAGCCCCAATAGGTTTATTTTGTTTCTGCAATCTCACCTGCAAGAAGGTAAATGAGAGGTGAATTCCAGTAAATTGTTATCTCATTGGTGGAGTAACTCTGAGAGTTGTCAGCATAGCACTTAGCACTTGGCGCTCCCTTAAGAACGTTCTGAACGTAAGCATCATTAAGTCCGCTGTTTGGTCCGCCAACAAGCATTCCGGGGACAGTCACACCAAGAGCCTGTGAAGGCCTGTGGTGAGGATGGTCTGAATAGGTGGTTCCGTACTCAGTAAAGAAGCTGTATCCCGTTGAGTTATTGCCAAAGAGGTAATTCAGCTGCATATCAGCAACATTTTTATTGGTCTTGTCAACAAGGCCATTCATCATAAGCAGGTACTCACCATTGTTGGCAATTGTCAGGTTACTTCCCCAAGGATATGCTCCAACAATTGAAGATCCATATCCATACTTGGCAGAGTTAGAGATGATCTCTTTTGCCATCTTCTCGGCTTCAGCCTTTACTGTTTCAGTAGTAGCTGTATCAGCGCCCTTTGCAGAAAGATATGCATATCCGCCGTAGCCTGCTACGCCCTGCCATCCAAGAGAATAACCGTTGTCAGGAAGCTCATTCTTAAGCGACTCCTCATAAGCTTTGTCACCTGTAGTCTTAAAGAGCTCTGCATAAGCCCAGAATCTCTCGTCGACATCGCATACATCCTCGTACTCACCGGTTGAGATATCCGCAGGATTCTTGTAACCAACAGTGTCCCTTGGAGTCTTGTCAATGTACCGGGCGGCTTTCTTTGCTGCCTCAAGGCACTTATCGGAATAATCTTTGTCAGTTGCAGCATAAACGCGGCTTGCCATAGCCATAACTCCTGCAAAATCTGCAGTTGATGTTGTGGTAACAGGCATTATTACAAGCTCATCAGTCTCTTCCTCAGGCATGATCTCTCCCGGGAAGTTGCGGCAGGTAACCTTGTGATAAACACCGCCATCCTCTCTTTGCATCTTAAAGAGCCAGTCAAGCTCGTACTTTGCTTCATCAAGTACATCCGGAATACCGTTGCCACTCTCAGGAATTCCAACGTTATCATCAAATACATCAGGATAATTCTCATAGGCAAGAAGAAGGTCTGCTACTGCCTTAGCAGCTGCAACAGAATACCTTCCGTAATCACCGGCATCATGCCAGCCGCCTGAAACATCCAGCTTCTTGGAATTGTCCTCATAAAGAACAGCCATGTCACTGTGGCACACAGGATGTGCAAAGTCTCCTGCAAGGTCCTTTGTAAGCTCTGTTCCGCATCTCTGATAGTAGAGCATCTTGATGGAAGCCTTAAACGCATCATCGTAAACATCTTTTGCAATCTTAAAGGATGGAGAAACAATATCTCCCGCCTCAACATGATATGTTCCCTCGTCGGTTATATCAGTAAAGTTAAAGATAGCTTCCTTTTCACCAGTATCAGGGTCATCTATGCTGCTACTGATCTGCTTTTCAACAACAGAAGCTCCGGTGTCTTCGTTTATGAGAACTGCCTTCTGGTTAAGTGCCTTGCCCCTTAAAGTAGCACTCTTATAGGAACCAGGAAGATAACCAACCTGGTTAACAGCAATATCAGGCATATCACCCATACCAGCTGTTGCAATTCTGTTTGTGGCATCCTCAAGAGTCAGCACTACATCATCAAGATAAACATGGTGCTCGGGAATTCCCTTATCCATATCCTCAACAACACCCATGTTAATGCAGAACCTTGGGGCAGGATCACCTGTCTCAGTCATGGTAAATGTATATTCATAGTGCTGCTTTTCTTTTCCGATCTGAATATGCTCCTCACAGTAAGCGTGGTAATCACCACCATTTAACTGGAAGCGCATCTCAAGCCACTTATTGTCTATATCAGAATAAGCGTCAAACCCGATCTTATAAACACATCCCTCATCAAGTGAAAAGCCATCATGATAAATCTGCACGCCATGAGCCACTGTTCCCAGGTTCTTGATATCAACATCCAGCTCGCCATCACCATTTACAGACAGCTCACAAAGTCCATCCTGGCAAAATGTATACCAGGGATCGGTCCCCTCGGAAAAATCTCCGTTGCTGATCATATTCTCCCCGGTAATAGGAACAGGCTCCACCTCAGGCTCACTCTTCTCCTCAGCACCAGCCTCAACCGCCGCTTCGGAATTTTCCGTCTGAGCCACCTCACCTGAAGTCTCCTCTTGAGCTGTTTCAGAAGTCTCGGAAACAACTTCGCTCGCACCCGTCTCACCACACGCTGTTAAAGAAAACGCAAGCGTAGCTGTTAACAACAAAGATAAAACTCTCTCTTTCAAATTTTTTCTCCTCTTATTCAATTAAGTAAATTAAGCCACTAACCCGTAACTTTCGTCGACTTGTTCTCCAGCGAGGTAGGCTCCAGCAACTGGGTGAGCTTGGCCGCATTGGCCTCCTCCATGGCTGCCAGAATATCTCCCCTTGTCTCCACACTCATCTGAGCCAGAATCTTAGCAACCAGATTGATCTGATTCTCTTTTACCATCTCATCAAAGATCTTGGCCGCCGACTTCGCCTTCATTCCGGAATAAGTTGTGGCAAATGCCTTGATCGCCGCATCATCAGCCTGGCTCTGGATGATCTTCTTATAGATCTCAGCCGCATTGTCAGGATCTATCATCTCGTAGTAAGCCTGATAGGTTTCAGCATCCGGAGCATTGTCCCCATAGACAACCTCCTCATAGAACTTTGCCTTTTCCTCATAAAACTGTTTTTGCTGCTGCTCAAAGGGCTCTAGCCTTGCCACCTCGGCCTTTAGCTTTTCGTTTTCCGCAGTCAGGGCACTGTTTTGTTCCATCTCTGCCTGAAGAGCCTTCTCAAGTCTCTTTATATAAGCCAGGGCATCTTCCAGAGTACTGATAGTTCCCTCTGTGGATCCATCTGTTGTGCCATCAACCACAATCTGGGTCTGTTCCGATTCTTTTTCCACGGAACCATCAGGTAGAATAAGATTCAGATAAGGAACATCCTTAATAAGGGGAGCTAAGATATCCGATCCAAAGCCTCCAACATTTAGCTTAACAAGAAGTGCCATAATGGCAAGCCAGATAAGAATAATAAGGAAGGTGATAACAAGGGTAGCAAGACCACCTGCGTTATCGCCGTTGATCTCTGCAGATCTGTCAGCAAACTCCCTCTCCTGTTCCTTCTGGGCTTTTCTCTGTTCCTTAAGCTTTTTGGCGTATTCTTTTTTATCCGCTTTCAGCTTGGCCTTGGCCGCTTTGGGGTCTTCAGGCCCGTTTAATAAACTACTATCAGCCATTTACGTTTCATCCTTTTGTTTTTGTGCGTAGGTAAAGCTGCTTCGCTGATCATTTTCTTTAGCTTCTTCCTGCTTCTGTTCCTCTAAAAACTCAGCAAAAGCTCTTTCTCTAAGGGTCTCCTGCATCTTACGCTCCTGGATGCATCTGGTGAGGCGAACCCTCACCTTCTCAACCCTGTCTTCATACTGCCTTACTACCATGGACTGCTGCTTTATCATAACGTCCATCTGGGCTGTGGCATACTGATTATCAAGAATCTCCTGCAGCTTAAGGGACGTGTCATTTCTAAGTTCCTCAGCCTCCTCAAGATATCTTGCCTTTCTTGTAATATATTCATCCAGGATATCAAGCTGCCTGTTAAGCTCATTTTGAGCTACCGCAAACTCCATCTTGGTCTGGTTTTCAGTCTGCTGCTTGATATTCAGGACACTCTGCATCCTGTATACAAATCTTGCCATATATTATTTCTCTTAATCAGCAAACATATTTATAAGCTGGGATCTGATCTCTTCAAAAGTATATTTCTCATCAGTCTCCTGCATAAGAAAGCTGTTGACCATCTCAATCTTGGAAACAGCGTAATCGATGTTTTTGTTGGCCCCGCTCCTGTATGCTCCGATGTTGATAAGGTCCTCAGCATCATTATAGGTGGCGAGAACATTTTTCAGCTTGCCTGCAGCTTTTTTGTGCTCAGGATCTGCTATGGCAGACATACATCTGGAGATACTGGCAAGAACATCTATGGCCGGATAATGGTTCTTTTGCGCAAGCTTCCTGTTAAGTACGATATGGCCATCTAAAATACCTCTGGCAGTATCAGTGATAGGTTCATTCATGTCATCACCGTCTACAAGAACGGTATAAAGACCTGTGATCGATCCCTTTCTTGATCTGCCGGCCCGTTCAAGCAGCTTTGGCATCTCAGCATAAACCGACGGAGGATAACCTCTTGAAACAGGAGGTTCTCCGGAAGCAAGGCCAATCTCCCTCTGGGCCATTGAAAAACGGGTAAGGGAATCCATCATAAGAAGAACATCTTTGCCCTTGTCCCTGAAATACTCTGCTATGGAAGTTGCTGTCTTGGCTGCCTTAAGTCTCTCAAGGGCAGGCTTGTCGGAAGTGGCACATACTACAATAGACCTCTTCATTCCCTCTTCGCCAAGGTCTCTTTCAATAAACTCCCTGACCTCCCTGCCACGCTCTCCTATAAGAGCTATGACATTGATGTCCGCCTGGGTGTTCCTGGCGAACATTCCAAGAAGGGTGGATTTACCTACACCGGAACCTGCAAATATTCCAATACGCTGACCTTTACCAACAGTAAGAAGGCCGTCAACTGCCTTAACTCCAAGGGAAAGAACATCTGAAATAGGATCTCTTGTCATGGGATCCGGAGGCTGATTCTCAACAGAATAAGCGATACCGCCCTCAAGAGCTGTTCCCTGGCCATAATTGGTGCCATCGATCCTGCCAAGGCCGTCAAGGGTCTGTCCAAGAAGGCCTTCCCCTACATTAACACGAAGAGGAGAATCGGTATTCTCCACAATGCTGCCATTACCTATGCCACTGGTATTTTCATAGGGCATAAGCTGAACACGGCCGTCTTTGAAGCCCACAACCTCAGCCATTGAAGGCTTTACCACATACTCGCTGATGGACTCATTGTCTTTTTTCTTGGGATAGATAAGACAGATATCTCCAAGCTTGGCATCAGGTCCCGCAGACTCAATGGTAAGTCCTATGACATTGACCACCTTGCCTCTTGTTCGGTAAAACGGCACGTTCTGCATTTTTTTATATTTAGATAGATCAACTGATGAAACCAGCATAGGCAAACACCAACTTATCTTCTCTTTCTGTCAAAAGAAAGAAGCTTTAATTTCCTTGATATCTCTGACAGTTCAACGCCGAGGCTGCAGTCAAATACACCGCTGTCAGACTCGATCATGCACTCATTTTCCTTAAGAAGGGGATCTTCTATTATCTCCATGGTAGTGTTGGGAGATGTAATGCAGGCATTTAAGGAATCCCTCTCGTCGATCACATCATCATAATCATCTGAAGATACATGAACGATAAGGTCATTGCCCGGCTCGATCCTTGATAAAGTAGTCTTGAGAAGATGAAGGATAATGCCCTTGTCCTCCCTGAGCTCAATGTTAAATACATGCTCATAGATCTGGGTGAGGACATCCACCATCTCAGGTTCAAGCTCGTCAACTATCTGCTGATACTCTTTTTCCAGATCGCCTCTTTGCTGTTCGATCTCATCCTTAAGTGCCTGGGCAGCAGCTACGCCCTCCTGATAACCGGCATCATAACCTTCCTGATGTCCCTGACCAAAGGCATCCTGTCTGATGGAATCAGCCTGCTGATTTGCATTCTGGATGATCATGTCAGCCTGCTCCTGGGCCTGCTGAAGTTTAAAGTCCATCTCAGCCTGAAGTGCTTCCATATCAAACTGAGGATCAGGTACCTGTTCCAGCATGCTCTGATCCTCTGTAAGCTGAGAAAGCTGCTCCATTTCAATTCCCGGAATAAAGTCCTCCCCCATTTCGCCCTCGGAATAACCTTCCTCCTGCATCATCTGGGTTCTCTGCCTCTTTAATTCCTGTTCCTGAAAGGCCTCTATTTTTTTATTTGCCAGGTCGTTGTTATCGATAATACGCTTCTCGGTAGAATCAAAAGTGACGAACCCGGCTTTAAACAAATTAGACAACTAACTCATCACCTCCGCCTCTGGAGATTACGATCTCACCGGAATCCTCAAGCTTTCTGATTACGTTAACGATCTTCTGCTGAGCCTCTTCAACATCCTTCATACGAACAGGGCCCATGAAGTCCATATCTTCCTTGATCATAGAAGCAAGACGCTTTGACAGGTTGTTGAAGATTGCGGACTGTACCTGCTATGTAGTACTCTTACATGCAAGAGCAAGGTCACATTTCCCAACCTCACTCAGCACTCGGTGAATGGATCTGTCGACC
>JAEEGL010176619.1_pt1 | contig 16529 bp, 15 predicted proteins | sample 9134231 | NCBI WGS metagenome assembly JAEEGL01 (sample SAMN16246548, study PRJNA631951) | gut metagenome | biome: gut microbiome; feature: rumen; material: fiber-attached | host: Bos | place: Iran: Karaj | collected 2018-10
ACATCAGACATCTCTGCCGCTAAGGTACAAAGAATTTTTGAAATACGCAAGCAGAATATTAAATTCTTACTTCTTACATCTTACCTCTTACATTGGTTATGTCAATAATCTCAGATGCGATACAAGCGAAATGCCTCGCCTTCAGCGACCGCATAATAAAGCTCAATGACTACTTGTTAGAGCAGGCTGCTAACAAGAAGCCTGCATATAAGATGATCAAAGGTAAGCGGGTATATGAGAAGTCAGTGCCAGTATATTTGCAATCCGTGTCAAATCTCTGCAATCAGTTACTTCGGGCAGGAACCAGCATTGGAGCCAATAATGCCGAGGCATGTAACGGCATTAGTAAAGCTGATTTCAAAAGCAAATCTTTTATTGCTCTCAAAGAAGCTCGTGAGTCTCTCTACTGGATAGAGTTGCTGCATCGCAACAAATACATTGACGACAAACAATATCAAAGTATCTATACAGACTGCGAGGAATTAGTGAAAATACTTGTGACTCGTTGTAAAAAGATAAATGAAGAACTGGATGGTAAGTAACTCTTCCTTCTTACTTCTTACATTTGACCTCATATCACTCTTACATCTGACATCTTACCTCTGACATCATCTTCCATTCATCAGACATCCGGGAAATTAAGCCTTTTCCGCTCATTTCTATACAAAAGTACGCAAAATTATCCAAACAGGCAATAGCTTTAAGAAAGTTTTATACGGAATAGTGAAGAGATGTTAATTGAGAGGGCGGTTTAGAATGGTGGTTATGGGGATGATGATGATGGCTTCGGAAGGAAAACCAGAAAAAATGGGTCGGAGGGTTTCAAGATAAAATTTGAGGCGAGGCGAAAGACGTTGGAATTTTACCAAAAACAAAAATAAACATTTGAAAATACTATTTAACTAAAGTTGCAATATAATGACAGGAGCTTGGCTTCTGGCTAATGACTTGAAACAAATATCTGATTGCACAGGTGGTCGCAATAGCGATGCAGTTCGATACTGCCAGTCAGAACAATTAGAAAGATTATTCAAAATAAATAGAGAATGAGATAATATGAACCATGATAAGATTCTCGAACAATTTCACTATTTCAACATCCAAGCTGATATTGATTCGGTTTATGGTAATTGGGCTGTATCTAAAGATGGCGATGTAGTGAATTGTCTCTATCCTTATGCCATACTTGCAATCCATTTTAAAGATACTGATTGGATGGAGAAAATGAAAACCAAGGTGTGGTTCAAGCCGGAGTGTGAGGAATCATTAGGGATGGCTTTAAATAGAGCAAAAGAGATAATTAAGTAGAAATGTCGCGAGACACTATATAAAAAATCGTTATGTATGGGGCAGGCTCTTATCAGGGTCTCTCATAAAAAGAAAAAGGTTCAATAACCTGATAATCTTGCCCCACTTTTAGTGAAAAAGGATTAAATATAACAATATGCAGAGTATCATTATTACCGGCGGAGCCGGATTTATAGGCAGCCATGTAGTGCGCCTTTTTGTTAACAAGTATCCGAATTATAAGATTATAAATTTGGATAAGCTCACTTATGCAGGCAACTTGGCAAACTTAAAGGATATTGAGGAGAAGCCCAATTACAAGTTTGTTAAGATGGACATTTGTGATTTTGAAGGTGTCCTTAAATTGATGCAGGATGAGAAGGTGAATGGTATTATCCATCTGGCTGCAGAATCTCACGTGGACCGTTCTATCAAAGACCCCTTCACCTTTGCCCAGACAAATGTAATGGGTACGCTTAGCCTCTTACAGGCTGCAAAGGCATATTGGGAAAGCCTACCAGAGAAGTATGAGGGCAAACGTTTCTACCACATTTCAACGGATGAGGTTTATGGTGCATTGGAGATAACGCAACCAGAAGGTATTGAACCACCCTTTACGACCAAAGCAAGCTCTGGTAAGCATCATCTGGCATACGGAGAGAAGTTTTTTACCGAGGATTTGAAGTACCAGCCTCATAGTCCTTATTCTGCTGCAAAGGCCAGTTCAGACCACTTTGTTCGTGCATTCCATGATACGTTTGGAATGCCTACCATTGTGACAAATTGCTCTAACAATTATGGCCCTTATCAGTTCCCAGAGAAGTTGATACCTCTATTCATCAACAACATTCGTCATCGCAAACCCCTGCCGGTGTATGGCAAAGGTGAGAATGTACGTGACTGGCTATATGTAGAAGACCATGCAAGGGCTATTGATGTCATCTTCCATGAAGGAAAAATAGCAGAGACATACAATATTGGTGGTTTTAACGAGTGGAAGAACATTGATATCATCAATGTGCTAATTAATACTGTTGACCGCCTCCTTGGCCGTCCCGAAGGTGCTGATATGGACTTGATTACTTACGTCACAGACCGTGCTGGTCATGACTTGCGTTATGCAATTGACTCCACCAAACTTCAGCGGGAGTTGGGATGGGAACCTAGTCTTCAGTTTGAAGAAGGAATCGATAAAACTGTGAAATGGTATCTTGACAATCAGGAATGGTTGGATAATGTGACTTCAGGTGACTACTTGAAGTATTATGAGGACATGTACAAAGGACGCTAAAGAACGATGAAGTCAAAAATATCTCTTATTGCCCTATTATTCTTCACAATCATTGCTTTTGTGACGAATGCTGCTGCTATGGATAGAGTTGTCCTAAAAGGCAGCAATAACGGAGCAAAGAGCAAACTGACTCAGGAGATGTTTTATAAGACAGAGAACGGTAAAAAGACACCTCGTACCAATACTATCTTTGTGATTCAGTCTGATTTTGAACTGGCGGAGGATATTACAATTCCTGATGGTTGTATACTGGAGTTTGAAGGAGGAAGTCTTCGAAATGGCAGACTTAATACAAACGGCTGTTATGTCGATGCCCCCCAATATCAGATATTTGATAATATAACGTTCAATGCTGTCAATACTTATAACGGATCGTTGCAAGTAGTTGATAATATCTATGTGAAAGTGTTGAAAGACGATTCTTTCGTCAACAAGAAAACGAATACGGTTATTCCTCGTAATACTATTATTAACAGGAGATATATCTATAGGATCACCGGAAAGAGCGCTACACCAACAATCGATGAGAATTCTGTTATAATAACCATTGGTAGTCAAAAGTATACTATAGCAGAAAGAACGAAGGAAAACAAGTTCCAGTTGAAGTATGATTATTCGCAGGTAATTGGTATTAGCAATAAAAATGGTGAGATGGTTTCGGGTGTTGTAGATAACCTGAAAGAAATTACATTTTATGCGATAACTCCTCTTATTTATAGCAATAACTCCACTGTAAGCAACAAAGAGTTGCATCCTGAATGGTTTGGCGCAAAAGGCGACAATAAGAATGATGACAGCTACGCATTTAATACAGCGTTAGACCTTGCTAATTATTCAGATTTAATGGTCACGATAGGGAACGGAGTATATAGAATTGACGATGCGTTGGTTGTACACACTCATACTTATCTTACAGGTGTAGTGCCTACGGTTGAACATCCGGTAAAGGGATGCTTTTCCGTCAATACTGATGTGGCAATGCTTGTATTCGATAAGCGCAATCCTTCAGGAAGCTACATTTTGGAGAACTTTGGTTTTATACCCTATTCTGACGCTAACAAAAGTAAATACACGGGCATTAAGATTTATCACTCTCAAAACCATGCCCGCATATCGGGTGTAGGGTTCTTTTATCCCAAAACAGGAATAGAAGTTGATGCCATAGGGGGAGTACAGCTTTTGAGATGTGAAGACATTAGTCTTTGGGGAGATGAGAATAATGGTACAATTGCACTATCCTCAAGGTTTAGACTTGGTGGATGGTATAATGCCAACTACTTCCGTCCCGCTTTTATTGCTCATAGTACAGTTGTAAAACATGAAGGTGGAGGCGATAATACCCTTGATGGAGGGTCAACCGAAACGAATAGTTATAATGACTATCTCATTGAACTTGACCAGAAGGCCACTCTTATAGTAAGAGGTGGATTGTATAAGGAAACTGGTCGAATCGCAAGACTCAGGAATTCGAGTAAGTTGATAATCGAAGGTGACAGCTATCTTTACGGGAATATAGATTGCGATGAGTCCAGCCTCGTTGTAAATAATTCAAGGAATATCCAAAGTAGGCAAAGTGTCATCAATAATGACGTGGTATCCAAGGATGTTGTGATAGCACATTATCAAGTGTTCCCGAAGAAACCCTCTTTGTGGATTGAAACCATCAGTGGTAAAATTTCAAAGCCATCTGAACTTGGGAGTACGTACCAGACACACCAGTACAATGGAAGATTATACACTACGGGTAAATGTGTAATACCAACGGACAGTATCAATCTTAAAGGCAAAACCATAGCATTGAGGATTATCTCCCCAGCGATTTTCAACTCTTCACAAAGAAGTTTTCCACTGGCACTTAATCCTGGCAATGGAGGTAAGCAGATAACTTACTCACAAGGTCTCTCAACTTCATTAGAGAACACATCTATCTTCTATGCTCCAGGAGAAAAGAGTGTAGGAGTAATAGAAAGAGGAGAAAGGTATATCTTCATTCCAGCAAATGAAGAGTATGTTGTCTCGAAGAGTATTTTAATAACAGGAAATCAGTCTTTAATGATTTCTGACATTTACATTATCGATGAGGATGTTGAAGACATCGCCGGAAACGAGGAGTTAAGGATAATGACTATTTTATCTACTCTGGATTCTTATGTACAGAATGACGGTTTCCTTTATGGATATAACAAAGGGGCATCTTTTGAACGACCTAAAGATCTGACTAAAGAGGACGAAGGCTTTGAATTCTTTGACACGACTCTTCACAAGCCTGTTTATTGGACAGGCGATAAGAATATAGGAGATAAAGGATGGATAGATGCTACGGGGATGCATCCCAATCTGTAAGTGTTTAAGATATTAACGAATTGTATGAAAAAAGAAATATTAGCAAGCGCTTTCCTTTTCTTCTTTGCTGTTGATGGCTTTGCTCAGTTATCAATCAATGAGATTATGCAGTCAAATGTTGACTGTATAATGGATGATTGTAATGAATTTCCGGACTCTTGGGTTGAGTTGTTCAATATAGGTAACACTATAGAAAACTTGTCGAATTATCGAATTGGACTATCGGAAAATGCAGGAGAAGCATGGCCATTACCCGCCCAAGAAATTGCAGTGGGGGGGGGCAGTTCTGGTTTATTGTGACAAATCGAAAGAAAACAGCGCGTCACTCCATACTAATTTTAGATTAGAGTCGGGAAAAGGTGGCGCAGTGTATTTGTTTAAAAACGGAGAGTTAGTTGAAAGAATTGAGAATTTGAAAAAGCAGCCTGCCCCCAACATCTCATATGGACGGTTGAATGAAAATAGCAATCAGTGGGGGTATCAGTATCAACCAACCCCCGGAGAGCCTAACTGCGGAAAAATATGTGAGGATATTCTTGGCAATCCAATGTTCAGCATCCCCGGTAGAGTTTACGAAACAGAACAGATCTTACAACTCGAATTGACAGTACCTAATGATGCTCCAGAAGGTACGTCGATAATTTATACATTAGATGGTTCAGAACCAACAGTATTAAGTACCAGATTTATTCATCCTATAACGATTAGTAGTAATACTATTGTAAGAGCCAAATTGTTTTGTGATGGATATTTGTCACCTCGGTCGGTCACCCAATCCTATTTGTTTCATGGCAGAGAAGTAACACTGCCTGTTATATCTATTGTTTCCGACAAAGGATACTTCTATGATGAAAAGATCGGAATACTTGTAGATGGTACTTACAATTCAGAGAAGCAGAATTATAAATATGATTGGCGTCGTCCTATAAATTTTGAATATTTTGAAAGTAATGGCAGAGTGAGTGAATTGAACCAACTTTGCGAGACAAGGGTCGCTGGTAATTCTACTCGTAAAAGGCCTTTGAAATCCCTATGTGTCTATGCAAACAAACGATTTGGGACTAAACGGTTACAATATGAATTCTTTCCAGACCAATATCCCGAGGTAAATGATTTTAAATCTGTCATGTTAAGAAATTCTGGTGATGACTTTTATTTTCTATATATGAGAGATGCCATCATCCAGCGTTCCTTTGCTCCGTATGTTAATCTGGATTGGCAAGCGTATAGACCAGCCATTGTATATATTAACGGCGAATATAAAGGACTTCTTAATATCAGAGAGCGTAGTAATGAGGACAATATTTATACTCATTATGACGGACTCGAAGATATTGATATGGTTGAAAATGGTTATAAGCTAAAAGTTGGAGATTGGGAGAACTTACGTAAGTTTATGGCATTTATCCAAGAAGAAGGACATACGATGGAAGAGTATGAACAATGGATGGATGTAGGTGAGTACAGGGATCTTATGATTATGCATTTGTTTTATAACAATATAGACTTTCCTGGTAATAATGTTGTGTTGTGGCGACCCAGAACAGAGGAAGGACGTTGGCGCTTCATTGCTAAGGATGCAGATTTGACGATGGGACGTAGCGAAGTACCTCCCAGTTATAATATCATAGAGTGGCTTTATAACCCAGATTATGATCCAAAATATAATTGGGGCAATAATAGTTATCAAAGTACAATGCTTTTCAGAAGACTGATGGATGATTCTGCTTTTTTCGATGATTTTATAGATAGGAACGCCATCTATATGGGTGATTTTTTACGATATGATGTAGTTTGTCGATTATGGGATCAAATGTATAATCGAATAAAGTTTGAAATACCATATCATCGGAGTCTATACCCATTTGGTGATGAGTATGATGTAACCAAATATCCTTTTTATAAGGAGGAATATACGGATGAACTTCAATATGCTAAAGAATGGCTTAATCAACGGTATATATATCACTATAAACATCTTGCAGACTTCTATCATATTGGTGAGCCATGTCCTTTTATTGTTAATCAGAATGATCCAACTGAGGATGTTGAAATAACAATGAATGGAGTCAAACTACAAACCGGATGTTTCGATGGCCGTTTTTTTGCAGGTCGAGATATTGTATTGGAGGCTACAGCAAAGGGGAAAGATATATATGGATGGAAAGTTGTAACTATAGATGAAAATGGTTCACATGAAAATGAGATAGTGGGTAATATTTATTCTTTTAAAATGCCCCAATGTTCAAAATTAATAATTAATCCTGTTTTAAATGAAACCACAGGAATAGATAACAAGCACGCTGTTACTGGCAGTTGGGCTATTCGTGATAAAGCAATAGAAATATTGGGTGTTGAGAATGGAAAACAAATTGAATTATGCGACCTGAATGGATATGTGATTTATAAATATAAAGGATCTTGTGATAAAACTAGAATCCCATTGCAGAATAAAGGTGTTTATATACTCCGAATTGACGGAGTAGCTCATAAAATCTTTTATTGATTTAATTTTTTAAATTCTAATGAACGTTATTGTTTTAAAATTATATATATAGATATTAAAATGCAAGAGTCTATTCAAACAACCGGTGGTGTATTACATCCGTCCGACATAGAGTTCATAAACAACTGTATTTCCGAAGTATTTGGCTGTGAAACAGATGAAATTTCAGAACTGCAACCATTACAAAAAGGATTGTCTAATTCTGTTCTGTCCTTCCGCTACAACGGAGGCAAGTATGTTTTCCGTTATCCAGGTCTTGGTTCAGAAATACTTATCGATCGTGGACGAGAGTCTATTATTCAGAAACAGATTGAGGACGCTGGTGTTGACACTTCTTTGGTTGCCATGAGCGTACGCTATGGATGGCGTATATCTCATTTTGTGCAGTCTCGGACTTTCCAGTATCATGACGTTAATGATATGGTTCGAGGTATCCTACAATTACGAAAACTCCATGCTGTTAAGCCCAAGGTAAGATGGGAGTTTGATATAAAGGAGAAGTGGGAATCCATACGTGATATGACCCCAGCTGACAAGTATGGTGAAAACTTTACTCAGTTCCCTGAATTCAAGGAGATTAAAGAGCGAGTTTACGATCTGTACGAACTTGCAAAGACAGATGGTATAAGGAAATGTCTGACTCATGGTGATTGCCGTGATGAAAACTTCTTGATTAATGACAATGAAATCCACCTGATAGATTGGGAATATGCAGGATTTGGCGATCCTGGTTTTGATATTGGTACTTATGTTTGTGGCGGCGACCACTCAGAGGAAGAGGTTGATAGAATACTCTTTACTTATTTTGGCCGTAAACCCTCACTCAAAGAACAGCGTCATTTTTATGCATATATTGCTATTTCAGGATTCTTCTATATGCATTGGACAATGTACAAAGAATCACAGGGCCAGGAGATTGGTTATCTTAAACCGCTATGGTACCATTTTGCAAAGGAATATAGCAAGAAAGCCTTGCCATTGTATAACGAATAAAACGACAGAGATATGACATATATAGTTTTAGTAGCTGGTCAGGGCAAAAATCTTCAGCCTTTGACATTGAGCCATCCGAAGACCCTCTATAAATTGGACGGTAAAACAACAGTCCTCCAACGACTTGTTCGTTCTATACGAAAACATGACCGAGACGCAGAAATCGTTGTGGTAGTTGGTTTTATGTATAAGTATATCCAGAAGGAATTGGAAGACGATAATGTGGTATTTGTCCACAATCCGTTTTACTCTGTTACGAGTTCAATGGGCTCACTTTGGTTTGCTAAAGCTTACCTCCAGAGAGAAAATGTAACCATTATCAATGGAGACATTGTGATGAGTGACCAACTCATGAACGATGTTATCTGTGCTCATACTGATGTTCCGTATGTTCTGTTAGATAGTACGCGAACTGATGGCAATAAGTATAATGTTCAGGTGCAAGGAGAGAAGGTTTGTGTGATGAGTAAGAATCTGACAGAGTTCAAAGGCAATTATGCCAGCGTAACAAAACTGGATGCGGTTTCTTCACGTTTTGTGTTGGAACAGCTTAACCAGATGGTGAACGAAGGAATGTACAATCTTTTCTTTGAGGATGCTTTGGTACAGATGATTTTTGATAAGAACTTTGAGTTGTATTACAAAGACATCAAGGAATATCAGTGGACTGAAGTTGATAATGTAGACGATCTGCTGAACGCACGTCAGATCCAAGCAGACAGCAATAAGTAATAGGATAACAAAAGAAGAATGAATTACGTTATTATTATAGCTGGAGGCGTAGGAAGTCGTTTAGGTGCACCTGTACCTAAGCAGTTTGTGGAAGTATTGGGTAAACCGGTTATTACCTACACGATGGAACATTTCCAGAACCACCCCGAAATCGATGCCATAGAGTTGGTATGTGTTGATGGTTATCAAGATCATTTGAAGGCAATCACCGAAAAGTATGGTATTACGAAATTACTCAAGATTGTAAAGGGCGGTTCGGAGTACGAGCGTTCAATTATGAATGGAGTGGCCGGACTTGAAGGAGTTGCGAAACCTGATGACTTGGTGATGATTCACTGGGCTGCATCTCCTTTTTTGTCAGAAGAGATTATAACTGACAATATTCGTGTGTGCAAAGATAAAGGGAATGCTATCACTGCGAGCTATTCTTATCTTCTATATGGCTCAAATGACGGAGACTGTGCTAAGAAGGCTATCAACAGAGAGTCTTTTATGACGTTATCTGCACCTCAATCTTTTCTATACAAAAACATAGTTGATTTTTACAAGCAGGTCGAGGAGAGAAAGTTATTTGAGACCATAGAGGAGCATCATACCACCGTCTTTATGGCGGAACTAGGTATACCACTCTATTTCTCTAAAGGTAGCCATACAAATATTAAGATAACCACCAAAGAAGATATAGATTTGTTTTTGGGCTACCAGTTAGCAAAAAAATATAGAGAAAACCATCCCACTGAATAAGAGTTATGAAGATCAACGTAAGTAGGATAAAAAAGTCAGCACAGTATCGCGTCAAATTGCCATTTTTATTCTTCGTAAGAAAGTGTATATGCCCTTTTTTACCTATCAAACCAAAGAAAATAGTGTTCAACAACTTTGGTGGACGAGGTTTGGGTGATAGCCCAATGTATATTGCTAAGGAGATAATAAAGCAAGGGCTTGATTGTGATTTGGTTTGGCTAGTAAATAATATGGATGAAGAGATGCCTTGCGAGATTCGCAAGGTAAAATATAATAGTATACAGTCGATAATAGAAATTGCAACATCTAAAATATATGTAGATACTCATATCCTTGGAATGGAAGAGGATAAAAGAAAAGGTCAATTTTACCTTCAAACTTGGCATGGTGGTGGCGTGTTGTTAAAGTATGTTCAGCGAGCTGCAGCCGACACATTAAGTGTCTCAGAATTGAAAAGGAACGAGAAGAATTCCCAAAAGATTGATTTAATTATTTCTGATAATAAGCTAATCTCTGACGATTATAAAGAGAATTTTTGGATACCCAAATCCTGTGAAATACTAGAATGTGGTATGCCAAGTAAGGATGGGCTATTTCGTTCTGCTGAAGATATTTCTTTTATAAGAAAAAGCATCATTGGAGAAAGGACTGTTAAAATAGCTCTTTATGCACCGACTTTTAGGGATGATTATTCTATGGATGGTTATAAATGTGATTTAGAAGCTGTTCGCAGAAAGTTAGAAGAAAGAACATGCGAAAAATGGGTTATCGTTGTTAGAATGCACCCCAACGCCGTAAAAGCAGCTCAAATGTACACTTTTGGTGATAATGTCATTAATGGCACCAATGCCTCCAATTCTATAGATATGACGGTGGCATCTGACTTATTAATTACAGATTATTCTAGTATATCTTCTGATTTTTTATATCTTGACAAACCTGTTTTTATTTTGGCTCTAGACCTTGAACACTATATAGAAAAATGTAGAAAACTTCATCCATTTTTTTATTCATTACCTTATCCTTTCTGTAAAACGAATGAGGAATTATTAAAAGCAATTGATGATTTTGATATCACTAATTATTTACACAAGATAAGGGATTATAAGACATACTTCCTTAAGCCTTTTGGAAATGGACACTCTTCAGAGGCAGTTGTAGAAAGAATAAAACAAGTGATAGGCGAATAAATAGTGAACATTCAACAGTTCTGAATATAACTGATGTTAGAACAATCAAACACACAAAAGGTTTTAAAAGGAGTCTCAACCCAGACGCTTATAACGATTTTGACGGGATTGATAGAGATTGTCTCATTCTCTATTATGTCTCGACTTCTCACCCAACAAGACTTTGGATACTATGCAGCTGTAACTGCAGTAGCAGCTGTATTTCAAGCTTTTGCTGATGCAGGAATAGGATCAGCCATAGTTCAAAGAAAGGTATTAGACCAAAAATATATTGATAACGCATTCACGCTCTGTTTGTTGTTTGGAATTTTTGGTACATCGTTATTATTAATTTGTTCTGGACCAGCTGCCAGATATGTTGCTGATGAAACAATGCAAGTACCACTGATGTTAGTAGCTATCACACTATTGACAGGGACATTATCTTCAGTGAATTTTAGTATTATGCACAGGAAGCTTCAGTTCCTTCGCATGGGGTTTATAAGAATCGGAGCGTTACTTGTAACTACTATAGTCTCTATTATTCTTGCCATAAAAGGATTTGGATATTATGCAATAATCGCTAAAGTTATATTATATTCCGTCATTGTGTTAATAGTTTCCTACTTTGCCTCAAATACTAAGTATCATCTTTCATTCGATCTTAAAGCGTACAAGGAAATTTTTGGATTTGGCGGCTGGCTACAAGCGAGTGTTTTTTTTAGAAAAATAGCTGATCAGGTAGACAGATTGATGATGTCTAGTCTTTTCAGTGTAACAACGTTGGGATTGTATTCGCGCCCGAAAGAGTTTATCAACAGTATGACGGGCAGGCTTACTGATATATTTGATTCCTCATTATTCCCTGTATTGTCTTCCATACAAGATGAGAATGAACGTCTAGTTAGTTCATATAAATCAGCCTTATATTATTTGAATATTGCTGGTTTGTTGATAACATTGACATTTATGTTCAATAGTGAATTGATAATACGCATATTTCTAGGTACAGAATGGATGAACGTTAATTCCCTTTTCATCGTACTCTCACTATCGGGATTATTGATGGTTCATGGTAGTCTAGGTGACATTTTTTTACGATCGCTGGCATTTACCAAACAACAATTTTTATTAAGGGTATTACAAGCAATTGCCTCAATAATATTGATTCTAGTTGCAGCACATTTTGGTCTGATAGCTGTTGCTATTGCTTATCTTTTAGCTTATGCTATTGTTGTGTTTATAAAGATGTATTATATATCTAGTAAAATTCATTTTGGAATTATAAATACTTTGCATATCATAATAATGTCGTGCAAAGTGTCATTGTACTATGTTCCTTTCTATATTCTGTGTATGGTCTTAATGCCTAATACTTTAATATTTAATATTCTTAAACTTGTTGTTTTTTTATTGATTACAATATGTGCGTTTCTTGTATTCCCTACGTCTGTGGGTGAATATTATAAAACAGGAATGTATAATAAGGTTATCACCTTCCTAAAAGGATTTTTAGGCTTGTTATTAATTAAGAAAAAGCATTAAATAAAGTAACAGACTTTGGTGAACTACTTTATCAAGTTAGTTTATTTGAATACATAATATGGGTCATATACTACTTTCATTTCTCTTTTATAATATTATATTGGTAATCTTCTATAACCATTATAGAAGAGGACATTGTTATATTAAAAAGACACATTTGGTATTGTACACAATTCTACTAATAGCCTTTGGTACCTATGGTACTGGCGAAGGTGACTATTTGCATTATAAGGAAAATGTGGAAATGTTTCATTCCCTATATGATGTTATGTTCTATAATGGTATGGAGATTCAATATAATTATCTTGCATATCTGTGCGATGGTAATTATAATCTTTGGCGATTAGTTATATTCTCCATCCAATTTGTTGGTATGAGTTGGCTCCTATATAAGGCAAAACTCAATACTTATCCTGTGTTATTAAGTTTTATTGCTATTTGCTTGATCTATTATACTTATCAGCGATCATATTGGGGTGTTATCTTCTTCTTCTTGGGATTATACTTGTTACTTAACAAAAAGAATCCTTTGTTTATAATAATAATGGCTCTATGCTATTTCTCCCATACACAGAATATTGTGCTGTTGGCACTTCTGCCATTGGGGTTTATTAATCTCAAGCGATGGGAAATTTTATTAGTCGTACTTTCCTTTGGGGTAATTGCTGCTACATTTAAGGACTCTTTCTCTGCGCTTCTTGACAATGGTGGAATTGAAGAAGCTGATTATTTTAATAATAAGATAGCGAATTATGGAGAAGGAGGAACAAATTTCTTTGGTGGGTCTATAGGTGAATATGCTGTGTTTTTCCTTAGATACGTTCCTTTGGCACTGATAGTTTTGAAATTTGTAGTGATGATTTTTCAGAATAGTGAAAAATATTTTGCCATTGAAAAATCATTTAGAGGTGTTATGAATGTGACGTTAGGTTTGATAATTATCTCCATTGTAATTTTAGTTTCTGACATAGGAGTAGGTATATTCTTTTATCGAATACTGGCTATGGCTCTATTCCCAATAGCTTTATTACTGCCATATTTGGTTCAAAAAGGTGTAATTAAGAAAAAAACATTAAATACTTATTTATTTGTGTATGTAATATGTTCTGAATTAAGCTATTTGAAAGATTTCTATTATGCCTATGTACATGGAATCTCATAGTGGTCACATAAATATAACAATGATATGCAATTAACATCATTTCTATCATCTTCACAAAAGATTGCAGTGAAGAGAATAGTTTACCCTCTTATTAGAATAGCGACGGGTAATAAAAAAGTTAATACTCAATACAATTACGTTGAGTTAAGTAACCCAGGATGCCATACATACTTTGGTTACTACGACGTTTCTCCTTTTCAGTTAGAGAAACTGATATATATAGAACGTGAGAAGAATAGCAATGTTTGCAAAGTAGTATTGAATAACATCCAAAACACAGCAAAACAATATGTGGCTGAATCACGAGCTTGGAACTGGCAACAAGGAATTCGTTTACGTTGGTTCCCAAAGACAGAGGATGTCATCTCATTTAATGATTATATAGATGGAAATTACATCAATCGCATTATTGATTTGAAAACCAAAGAAGAGAAGCGGTTGGATTGGCCTCTGTATGATATAGATTGCAATGGAAAACTCGGAATAACATTAGACTTTGAAAGACTTGGAGTAAAGCGCCCTGGATATGGCTATACCTGCGAGCCATATAAACCAGCAGACTTGTGGGAAGATGGCATTTCTATTATCGACATCGAGAACAATAAACTCGTCAAGACAATCTCCTACAAAAAACTTTCTGAAAAAATCAAGAAAGTGGACGATGTAAGCCATTTCTATCTCAATCATCTTGCTTTCTCACCAGACGGAACTAAGTTCCTGTTCTTCTGGATAGATGAGGCAAATGGCTATCATCAGGCATCATTAGGTGTATATGATATAGCTCTTGATGAGTTGATACCTTTGGAGACAGAAAAGAAGGCTTCACATTATGTATGGGATGGAAATGATGAGATTATCTGTACGCTATTAGATAATATTCAATATGCAAGATATTATAGGATAAACGTTAAAGAACGCTCAAAGAAATTGATTTGTAACAATAGTTTGCCTTTTGATGGACATCCTTCAATTTATTCTAAAAATATCTTCTTGACAGATACCTATCCTGACACCAGAGGTTTTCAACATATTTATCTTGTCAACGAAATGAACGATACTAAGGAAGAAATAATAAAAATATATAGCGTTCCTATGCTAAATCTTGAAATGCGTACAGATTTGCATCCGCGCCTTTCTGATGATAAGAAATATGTGGCATTTGATTCTAGTCATGATAGTTATAGAAAGCTGCTTGTTTTAAAACTTGAAAAATGAAAATTATATGAAGCTATCAATTGTAGTTCCTGTTTATAATGTGGAACAGTATGTCAGGAAATGCATCCTCAGTATTATCAATCAGGATGACGATTTGTTCAAGACGTTTGAGATAATCATCGTCAACGACGGATCTAAGGATAAAAGCGTAGAGCAGATACAAGACTTGGTGGATCAGTATGATAATATTACGCTTATTAATCAAGAGAACCTTAGTTTGTCTGTTGCCCGTAATAATGGTATGACTGCAGCCAAAGGTGACTATGTATGGTTTATCGATAGCGACGATTGGATTACCAGCGATGCCGTAAAATATGTGATGCCGTATCTGGATAATGTCAACGATATCATCACGATAAATTATACAGTGGTGAAAGAGGATGGAGAATATCCTGTTGAAACGCCTTTCAGTGACGCTAAAACGATGAGCGGCAAAGAGTCCTTTAGACAAGGATGTGCATTTGGTACGATGGCTCAGAGAGGAATTTACCGCAAGGCTTTTATGGAGAAGAATGATTTGGAGTTTATGCCAGGTGTGTATAATCAGGATGATGAACTCTGTCTGCGAGCATCCTATATTGCAGATGCTGTAACTTTCCTGCCCAAGCCTATTTATTACTTCTTGCGTACTACAGGCGACAAGCATAAGAGCATTATGAATAATGTCAAACCCAAGTTGGGTTATGACTACCTAACAGTGTCCAAGTCACTTGTAGATTTCTCGGAAGAGAGGATAAAAGAAAAAGATATATTCAAAATCTTCCAGCAACATATAGCAGTTCTAATAAATATGGGACTTAGAGCCATTTCGAAATGCCCTGAGGATGCCCAGCATAAGTATATAGAAATGTACAAGGAGCTAGGACTGAAAGAATGCTACTATAGAGCAGGAGGAAAGTATCTTGTTGAGGGTATATTATTCTCAATTTTCCCAAACAAGATGATAAAGATATACAAGATGTTGAAACCTGCGTGAAGAAGTATCGAATCGTAAAGAACCAAAGCAACCAAATAAATATTTATGATAAAAGTTAAAACCGTCACTGTGGTGGGAGCCAACGGGACCATGGGCACGAATGTATCGGCAATATTCGCGTCCTTCGGGAATGCTACAGTGTACATGGTAAGCCGAGACAAGGAGAAGTCAAAGAAAGCAGCCGTAAAGGCCGGCAAGTCTGTAAAAGCAGATAGCATTCAGAGCCATCTGATTGCTGCTGACTACAGTATGCTGGCAGATTGCGTAAAGGCTTCTGACCTGGTGTTTGAGAGTGCGGCAGAAAATCTTGACCTCAAGATTGAGCTGCACACTAAGATTGGCCAGTCCCTGAAGAAGGGTGCTGTGGCCTGCACAGGTTCCTCCGGTCTTTCCATTACCCGATTGGCAGAGTGTTATCCAGAAGAAACAAGGGGCCAGTTCTTTGGCGTCCACATGTTCAACCCTCCGTATCAGCTCACGCTTTGTGAACTGACTGCCTCACCGTATAGCGATATGGCTATGTACGGGGAGTTGAAAGAGTATTTAACCAACACCCTGTTCCGTAC
>JAEEGL010203137.1_pt1 | contig 16529 bp, 16 predicted proteins | sample 9134231 | NCBI WGS metagenome assembly JAEEGL01 (sample SAMN16246548, study PRJNA631951) | gut metagenome | biome: gut microbiome; feature: rumen; material: fiber-attached | host: Bos | place: Iran: Karaj | collected 2018-10
CTTATCTGTTCCTCGTCTGTTACCTGGGCAATAAGTCCTCTTGCCTTAAGTTCTTCGTAGATTTGCATTTTTTATCCTCCTGTTTTGCAGATGCGAAGGATATGAAATAAAAAGTCCTTCGCAATCCTTTTGTTGATCGCGAAGGACGATTATTAACCGTGTTACCACCTTCATTCGCATATGATTCACATCACATGCCTTAGTAAGTACTCCGAAGTATTAAATACTATCTTTATACTCTTCCGCGTAAACGTGCGGCTCCCGTCACGGCTTACTAGATTTCTCATTCTTCCGTGCAGCTCACGGATGTATTCATTTAAGATCTGTCTCCGCGCCTCTCACCAGCCGGCTGCTCTCTGTGGTCAGTATCATAAACTACTTGTTCCGGTCATTGCCTTTAAGTAACTATTATGCAAAATTAATCTCTCTTGTCAACAAACTCAAATTAAAATTTCATGAAGATTGAAAGATTCTTTTTCTTCTTGCTGTAAAGAGCTGTCTTTGTGAAAGATGCCTTTCCAGCTGCGAACTTCTTGTAGTTCTTGTTGTTATCATAGATGGGCTTGCTGTGACCAGCTATACCAATAAGGACCTGTCCCTTTGCAGAAGGATAATATCTCAAAGTGTACCTTACATTATAGCCCTTGTAGAATCCCATTCTGGCATTATCCTGACGATAAATCTTATAGCCCTGACCGCTAACAGATATTCCAGCAGCAGCATCGCTACGAGCATTATTTATAACCTTACCAGTATTGGCATCAAGAGCTACGAAAGCCCATCCAAGGCAGCCCTTATACTGTCTGTCATTACCAATTGTCTTTACATAAGGAGCTGATGTAACGATCTTGTGAACGTTATTCTGAACCTTTCTAATCTCACTCTTGGGGAATGTTACCTTAGCATTTACAGTAGTTTCATAGAATCCACTGTACTTATAATATACTGTATTTACGTCTGTAAACTTTACGTTAGCCTTAAGCTTTACTCCACCGGGATATGTGGAAGTGATTGTGTACTTCTTTCCCTTAGCAGCGTTTGTACGAATTCCTGAAACAGCTGCTTCTGCACTGATAGGCTTAACTGCAAGTGCGATTACGAGTGCAAGCATAAGTGCAACTAATGATTTTATACTTTTTTTCATACTTTCCCTCTTTCCGAAACCAGAATTCCTCATGCTCCCCTCAAGCAATATGTCTGTATTTCTTTAATAATATTAAAATCAACATGAACTATATTAACATAATTTGTGTCGTTTGTGTGAAATAATTATTTATTTTTTTAACATTTTGTTCATATTTGATTTAATATCAAAGAAAAAATATAAAAATATCCTATGCCACAAAAACATATGGCATAGGAATAATCTTAAATTAATCGCTATTTAGTGCGGTTTATTGACACTTTTTCATTACTCACCAGACAAGGACTTCGTTTTCTGTTTTTCCTTCTCTGGTCATCAATTCGTTTACAGCTTCCTTAACATTTTTGCCTTCAAATAAAACTTCGTTGACCTTTTCAACAATAGGCATCTCCGTTTCATATTTCTGTGCAAGCTTAAGAGCTGCCGGAGCTGAATTAATACCCTCAACAACCATCTTGACTTCATCGATGGCTTCCTGCATGGTCTTACCCTTACCAATAAGGATTCCTGCTCTTCTGTTTCTTGAATGCATTGATGCACAGGTTACAACAAGATCTCCAAGTCCTGAAAGTCCTGAGAAGGTCTCAAAGCTTCCGCCCATTGCAACGCCAAGTCTGCTCATCTCCGCGATACCTCTTGTTATGAGCGCAGCTTTTGCATTATCTCCATAGCCAAGTCCGTCAATTACACCGGCTGCGAGCGCTATTACATTTTTAAGAGCAGCACCTATCTCTATTCCAAGCATATCAGGGCTTGTGTAAACCCTGAATTCATCTGCCATAAATGCGTTCTGAACCTTGAGTGCGCTCTCCTTTGAGAATGCACCAACTACAATCGTTGTAGGAAGTCCCTTACCAACCTCCTCAGCATGGGAAGGGCCAGAAAGAACAGCCACATCTCTTCCGGGAAGTACATCAAGGATTACATCTGACATAAGCATCAGTGTATCCTCTTCTATGCCCTTTGCACAGTTAACAATAATCCTGCCTTCATCCTCATCAGGGAGATAGGGCTTCATTTTATTACAAACCTCACGAACTGCAACTGAAGGAATAGTCAGCACTATCATTGACTTATCCTTTAAGGCTTCCTCCATGTCGCTTGTGATTTTAATGCTACTATCAAGAATTACTCCGGGAAGCTTGTCCTTATCTTCCCTTTCTGTGCGAAGCTTCTCCGCACTTCTCTCACTTCTGGCCCACAGAGTTACATTAGCTCCATTTTTGTATAGTCTCCATGCAAGGGCAATACCCCAGCTACCAGAGCCTATCACTGCCACGTCTAAATTATCCAAGTCACCCTCCTAAAAATCAGTCTACTTTGTTTTTCTTGAAAATATAAGTCTTTCTCTCAGTACCTGTTATAAGCCTCTTGATGTTAGCCCTGTGCTGATAGAACGCAAGAACAGTCATCATTAAAGCTATTATGTACATTTCGATACAATGAGCCTGTGACATTCCAAAAAAACCGGTCTGTCCAAGGTAAACTATCTGACCAAAAAATACTGAATACAGTACGAGAGATCCAAGTGATACATAGTGTGTAATATTAAAGGGAATAAGGAATGAAAGAAGTCCCGCAATTACAAACTGCCATCCAAAAGCTATGCAGTTTCCTGCAGTAACAGCTATACCTTTTCCTCCTTTAAACTTTAAAAAGAACGGAAAATCATGTCCAAGTACACAGCCAGCCGCTGTGTAGATCATAAGAAGATACTTCATCTGAGGATACATGCTTCCAAATACTAATCTGACAAGCGTAACTGCGATAAGGCACTTAAGCATATCGCCAAAAAGGACGGTGAATCCGGCCTTTGCTCCAAGAACACGAAGTGTATTCGTGGTTCCGGCGTTTCCGCTTCCAACCTTTCTTATATCAATCCCCTTAATCTTTCCATATAAAACTGCAGTCTGAAATGTTCCAAAAACGTAGCCAATAGCAAGGCATAATAGTCTTATCACCTTTTCTCCTCCAACCCAAACAGGCTATTATTTTTTCTTTTTATCATCATTATTTCTCTCACGAATGATGAATCTCAAAGGCGTTCCCTTAAATCCGAAGGACTCTCTTATCTGATTCTCAATATATCTTGTGTAAGAGAAATGCATAAGATTTTTATCGTTTACAAAAATAACGAATGTCGGCGGCTTAACAGATGCCTGGGTAATGTAGTAAAGCTTAAGCATCTTGCCCTTATCTGACGGCGGCTGCTGCATAACAACTGCCTGCATAAGGATCTCATTAAGAACACCTGTAGCAACTCTCATTGCATGGTTCTCGCTGACCATATCGATCATATCATAAAGCTTTACAAGACGCTGTCCTGTCTCTGCAGATATGAAAATAAGCTCAGCATACTGCATGAAGGACAATGTATTTCTAACGTTCTTTGTAAACTCGTTTACAGTCTTATTATCCTTTTCAATAAGATCCCACTTATTTACAGCGATGATAACAGCTTTTCCTCTGTCATGAGCGATTCCTGCGATCTTCGCATCCTGCTCTGTTACGCCTTCATCAGCGTTAATAACGATAATCGCTACATCTGCTCTCTCAACCGCTGTAACTGTACGAAGAATCATGTATTCTTCAAGCTTTTCCTTGACCTTGTTCTTTCTGCGAAGTCCTGCTGTATCGATAAATGTGTACTTTTTACCGTTGTACTTAACCTCAGTATCGATGGCATCTCTTGTAGTTCCTGCAACATCAGATACGATTAGTCTGTTTTCACCGCAGAGTCTGTTGATAATTGAGCTTTTACCAACGTTTGGCTTACCGATAACGGCAACTCTTATTGAATCGTCCTCTTCCTCTTCTGTTCCTTTATTAGGGAAGTGCTTAACAACTTCCTCCAAAAGATCACCGATTCCCTGCTTGTTTGAAGCACTTATCGGGAACGGATCGCCGATTCCAAGGTTGTAGAACTCATAAACATCAAGGCTGTCTCTCTTAAAGCTGTCTACCTTGTTTACACAAAGAACGACGGGCTTTCCTGATTTTCTGAGCATATCAGCTACTGAAGTATCAGCATCTGTAAGTCCCTGCTTAACATCGCACATGAAAATAATGACATCAGCGGTTTCAATTGCTATCTCCGCCTGGTCTCTCATCTGTGCAAGTATGGTATCATTTGTATCCGGCTCAATACCGCCTGTATCAACAAGGGTAAAGTTGTAATCAAGCCATTCAACATCCTGATATATTCTGTCTCTTGTTACACCGGGAGTGTCCTCAACGATTGATATGTTTCTTCCTGCAACTGCATTAAACAGGGTACTTTTACCAACGTTTGGTCTTCCCACTACTGCTACAATTATTTTTCTCTTCATATAAAATTATCCTGTCCTTATACACCTAGTATACTCTTAATAAACTCGTCTCCACCATTCTTAATGATGCGGACCTTAACACCAAGCGCTCTCTCAATATCTGATATATGTATATCATCGAGAAGATAGTCCTCTCCTGCACGAAGTACGTTCTGTGGAAGAAGAAGTGTGTCTCCAAGCTCCTTGCCCTTTAACTGAGCAATTATATCCTGCCCGGTCAAAAGTCCTGTTACGGTAATTCTCTCGCCAAAGAAATCATTTCTGATCTCATAGCAGTGAACTCTAATATCCGGAGCTGCTTTTTCAAGCTTATCTACCATATCACAAATGAAAGGATAAATCAGCCTCCCACTTACAGTTGATACAGAAGTTTTGTAGGATGATAGCTCTTTTCCGTCCACACCATTGTTCCTGGCATCTAAAAGTGCCTCATCAAACTCATCAATAAGGAGTCTGACCATCCCAACTCCGTTTTCAAGCTGCCCATAGTCGTCATAGCTCTCTGCCTCCGGAATCGGAAGCTCAGCTATCATATACCACTCATCGGATGCGTGCACAAAATGATCGTGGTATTTCTCAAAAGACTTCTCCTGCCAGTATTCTATCTCTTTTATTACCTCTCTGGCATCCTCTTTTTCAAAGGGCTCTAAAGGATAAAGTCCGTCGCGGTACTTTGAAAGTCCGACAGGAACTACAGATACACTCTTAAGATTAGGTCTGTAATTATACAGATCCGAAAGTGATCTGTGAAGCTCTTCCTTATCATTAACCCCCTTGCAAAGAACTATCTGACCATTTATCTCAATTCCTGAGCCCTCAGCGCAGAGTTTGTCCACCTTTTTGAGTGCTTCTCCGGCAAATCTGTTATTAAGCATCTTGCATCTAAGCTCTGGATTTGTGGTCTGGAATGAGATATTGATGGGAGAAAGATGGTATTTTAATATTCTGTCTATATCCTTGTCGCTCATATTTGTCAGAGTAACATAGTTACCCTGCAGGAATGAAAGTCTCGCATCATCATCCTTAAAATAAAGAGTCTCTCTCATTCCTGGCGGCATCTGGTCTATAAAGCAAAATATGCACTTGTTCGAGCAGGATCTGTAATCATCCATAAGCCCGTTGTCAAATTCAATTCCGAGGTCCTCATCGAAGTATTTTTCAATATCAAGCTCCCACTCCTCGCCGTTAGGCTTTCTTATAAGAAGTGTCAGTTCTTCCTCCTGAACCATATACTGATAGTCAAAAATATCCTCAACTACCTCGCCGTTTATCTCAAGAAGTCTATCGCCTGCTGCGATTTCAAGTTCCTCAGCAATGCTGCCCTTCTCTACGTTTTTTATTAAATGTCCTTTATTCATAAATTAATTCCTTCACCAACCGATTATACATGAATTTTCTTGACGTGTCAGTATTTGGAGAATAAGATAAAAACTGTATTAAACAAATCTACATAATTATAGGAGAAAAAATGCCTGATTTTCACAAATTAGATTCATCAATTCCTGTAGCTCCTATATCCTTTATTGTAATGGATTCAGCAAAGGAATTGGGCGAACTTGTAAACAACCATCTTGTTGACTTTAGACATGGAATGCACTCTCTTCCTGATGATCCTGCATTTCAGGGCTATGTCAGAGACGACTATAGAATAAAGTTTTCCACACCCAGATTCGGAAGTGGTGAAAGTAAAGCAACCATTGGCGAATCTATCCGTGGTAAGGATGTATTCATTTTAACAGATGTAATGAATCATTCTCTTTCTTATAAGATGTTCGGATATGAGAATTTCTACTCTCCCGACGATCATTATCAGGATTTAAAGCGTGTAATTGCTGCCATCAACGGAAAAGCAAGACGAATCAATGTTATCATGCCCTTCCTTTATGAAGGCAGACAGCATCACAAAAATAACAGAGAATCTCTTGATGCTGCTGTAATGCTCAGAGAGCTCTATGATATGGGCATCAGCAATTTCGTAACCTTTGATGCTCACGATCCCAGAATTTCAAACTCTGCTCCACTTGCAGGCTTTGATAACTTCATGGCATCACCTCAGTTCATGAAGGCTCTTATTTCAAATATTAACGACCTTACTGTTGATAAGGATCATCTGACTGTTATAAGTCCTGATGAAGGAGCTCTCGACAGAGCTGTATATTTTGCAAACGTACTTGGCGTAGATACCGGTATGTTCTACAAGCGCCGCGATTACTCCAAGGTTGTTAATGGCTCCAATCCTATCGTTGCTCACGAGTATCTTGGCTCTGCCATCGAAGGAAAAGATGTGATCATAATCGACGACATGATTTCTTCCGGAAGCAGCATGATCGATACAGCAAGACAGCTTAAGAACAAAGGTGCAAAGCGCGTATTCATCTGCACCACTTTTGGTCTTTTCACAAATGGTATGGACAGATTTGATAAGGGCTATGAAGAGGGCGATTTTGATGCAGTTATCACTACTAACCTCATCTATCAGAACCCTGAATATACAAAGAGACCTTATTACATTGTTGCAGACATGAGTAAGTTCCTTGCTTACATCATCGATTTCATGAATCATGATGATTCACTTACAAATGTTATCACTCCTACCGAGAAGCTTCACAGCATCCTCGAGAAGTACAACAGTGGAACCAGGAAGACTGAAGAATTGTTTGATTAAAGTAAAACCCTCATCCGTCAGCAACACGTATTTTCGGATGAGGGTTTATTTAGTTCTTACTTTCTGCCGACGGATTACCGTCCTTATAAAAATCTGTATAGAAGGTAACTGTCGCCTTAAACAAATCACCATCAAGCACAATGTTAAATACACCGCCCATGGCTTCTGTAAGGCTTCTTGCAATTGAAAGTCCAAGTCCGCTACCCTCAGTGCTTCTTGAGATATCTCCTCGAATAAATCTCTCTGTGAGCTCTTCAGCCTTAATGTTCAGCTCATTTCGTGAGATATTCTTAATTGAGAACACAGCCTTGCTTCCTTCCTCGCTGTTATCATCAATCTCAAGATCCATGTAAACTCTGGTACCGGGCATTGCATATTTACATACGTTGTTCATAAGGTTCTCAATTACACGGTAGAGCTGTCGCGGATCTGCATTTATGAGCACAGCATACTTCTGGCATTTCAGGATAGGCATAAGGTCACTGTCTTCAAACTTCTCATAGAACTCACCAAGTATTTGATTAACAATCTCAGCATAGTTTATCTCTTCCATGTGAAGAGTTATGTTTCCTGAAGAAATCTTAGATGCTTCTACAAGGTCCTCTGTAAGCTGCCTGAGTCTTTGAGATTTGTTCTCAAGAATCCTTATGTAATCTCTTATCTTTGGATCATCAATATTCTCTCGTTTTAAAAGATCAACGTAGTTAATTATCGATGTCAGAGGCGTCTTAATATCATGAGATACATTGGTTATAAGGTCGGCCTTCAGCTTTTCATCTCTCATGCTTCGCTTTACGGCATCCTCTACTGATGTGGCGATTGAATTAAGTTCTTCTCCAAGGTAGACATTTCCGCCATGAAGCTTTCTGGTATCAACCTTTACATCTATGTCGCCATTCCCTATCTTCTTGAGTGCATCAAAGAGAATCAGCTTGTCATTATTAAGGTTTAGCAGATAGATTCCAACAATCATATCGATTATCGCAACTGCAGCAATTCCCGCAAGGTCATATTTGACTACCAGATAAATGTTTATAAATACAGCCAAAGAATATGGTACCAGGCTTTTTACAAATATATTCTGCTTCACAGTCATCTTATCTGAGAGCTTTTTAATTCCGTTCAAAAAGCCATGCAGAAGTGAATTTCCATAAATCATTCTGGATTTTGCTCTTCTGACAATGCTGTAAAGGCCATAGCAGAAAGCGTTGTCAGCAACAAAAACAAATCCGGCAAGTACCATACCTGCCTTTATGGAGTTTTCAGTAAGGCACTCGTAATGCGTATAAACATAGTTAAAACCGGCAATCATAGCTGCTATAACAGATAATGAAATAGCTAATACGATCTCAATAGGAACAATATCTATCTTTTCAACGCCGCCAACTGTTCCGTCCTTGTACTCTATGCGCCCCTCAAAGTGAACTACATGAATTATATTTATGATATAAGCAAGGGCAAAAATAACTACAATTGCATAGAGCTGTCTGTAATACGGCATATATCTGTCAAAAGCATCAGCACCGATAGTAAAATCATCAACTGTAGTCAGATCCTCAAGATCAATACCAAAATAAAACTTCATCTGATCCGGGAATGCATAATCATAGGAATCAAGAATACTTCTGAGCTTTGCTTCGTTAATCTTTGTATTAGATGCAAAAGCCATGTCATAGGGACAAAAATAAACATATCTTCCAAGCTTTTTGAAGGTATCTTCAACATTTATACCGTTTGTGCTCTCCTGCAGTGCAGGAATATTAGTATAAACCTCTGTACGTGTGTTAATTGTTCTTGTTACATAGTATTTGAGATTTGAGTTTCTTGAATTGTATTTTTCCTTTTTATTAAGGTATTCATCATAGTTCATGGCCATTGTTGAAGCGGTTTCTGTTATATTCGCACAAAGGCCGTTATAGCCATCCCATGATGAAACAATGTCCTGAATATCCTCAGAATAAATAGTCTGATATCTGGGAATAAGAATTGTGTGTGTTCCTGCCCCATCTCCCACACCGGAAACCTTGATGTTTGTTCTTACAATATTGTTATCAAGCTGAGAATTAAGAAAACTGTTCATGCCGTTTTCAGCATTATTTTTCATAAGATGCGTGTAAACTGTGGATTCTGAAAGGAATCTTGCGCTGTCGTTTCCGTTAAAGGATCTCTCATCATACTCAAATCCATTCTGGGACCACTTGATGAGATCAGCCACTTTATAGACACCGGTTATATAATCGGTCTGAATTATTGAATTTCTGTTTACGAAAGCTGTAACGTCGATAGTTTTCTGAGAATCATATACGCCGTCTGTTTCAAGGAGCGTACTGATTCCCACAAGATTAGCAATATCTTTGATATTTGCTTCGAAGATTTCATTAAAAAGAAGGGAATCCTCGTATTCCATACCTGTGTCTTCATTGCGGAGTCTGTACTCCGTTCCGTCAGAGTTCTGAATACTGGATCCCGTCAAAACATAAAAAAGAACAGCAGCAATAACAGCAATGTAAATATGCTGCGTGATTCTAAGTATATTTCTGCTTCTTGAGGACAGAGTTTCCCTCTTGAATAATTTATTAAGCATAATCAGTCCTCAGTGTCTATTTTGTATCCTACTCCCCAAACAACCTTTAAATACTTGGGATTCTTGGGGTCAATCTCAATTTTTTCTCTTATGTGTCTTACATGAACTGCAACTGTGTTATCAACAGCTACGGCATTTTCATTCCAGATGTTCTCGTAAATCTCGCTGATTGAAAACACCTTCCCTTTGTTCTTCAATAGGAACATAAGAATGTTGTACTCGATCTTAGTAAGCTTAACCTCTTCGCCATCTACTGAGACTGTTCTGGAGGTATCATTCAAAATAAGTCCGCCAGCCTGATAGATTCCATCTGATTCCTCATCAGAGTCAACCTTCCCAAGCTGTGTGTATCTTCTAAGGTTGGATTTTACCCTGGCTACAAGCTCAAGCGGATTAAAAGGCTTTGTTACATAATCATCTGCGCCAATATTAAGACCTAATATCTTATCTGCGTCTTCTGATTTTGCTGAAAGAATGATGATCGGTATTGAACTGTGTTCACGTATTTTCATGGTGCACTGTATACCATCCATGACCGGCATCATTATATCTATTACTGCAACCTGTATATCTTCTTTTTCTATGATATCAAGAGCTTCGAGGCCATTATATGCTTTAAATACATTAAGTCCTTCCTGCTTCAAATAAATATCAATTGCATCAACTATCTCTTTATCGTCATCACAAACAAGTACATTCTTCATTAAAAAATCTCCAAAATCAATAATAAGTATTTCTCTTTGGTACATACAAAAAGGCATTTTTATGCCATCTGACATGCAGAGCCCTGTCATCATCCATATCCATGGCGACTACATCGAATCTCTGGCTTGTGTCATCGCTAATCCCAAATCTTTTCCTGTAAAAATCAGAAACACGGCTTATTACGTTTTGTTTCTTAAAATCGACAGCAGATTCTGCTGTCCCGAACCTGTTCCCCATTCTGAACTTAACTTCTGTAAAAACAAGGTATTTGCCGTCTTTTGCGACAATATCTATTTCTCCACTTTTGCAGCGGAAGTTCTTACACAAAATAGTAAGTCCGTTTTCCCTCAAATAATCGCAGGCCAGTACTTCATAATAATCGCCTGCTGTTCTTTTATTCATACGATTATATCACATCCTAAATCAAAATAACTTTTGCCATGTAAACTAAAATAATGGTTTAGTAACTATTGGTTTCCTTTGGCCTGTTTAGCCTGAATCTTATCCATAGCATCAACAAAGACAAGAATTTCTGCGACAACCTCGTATAACTCAGGAGGTATCATCTCACCAATCTCGAGTTTTGACAAGGTGTCAGCCAGTTTACTGTCCTCATGAATCGGTATATCTTTTTCCTGAGCAGCTTCAATAATTCGCTCAGCGACCTGTCCCTTACCACTGGCAATGACACGGGGCGCTCCGTCTTCATTAGGATCATATGCAAGCGCTATGGCCTGTTTTGGTTTTTCATCTTTATTCTTACCCTGTTCTGCCATATCTTATACCTATGCTCTTGCGTCAAATGACTGCATTGAAATAACCGGCATCTTCTTAACATCAAGCATTTCACTGACTGCCATATCCTCGCTGTCATCATCTGCATCTGTATGAAGAAGCATTCTGGCTTCCATTGTGTAGCCTCTTTTGTTCAGCCGCTCGTTGAGGATATCTATGTGATCTGCAATAAGGTCTATTATCTGCTCATCAGCCACATAGAAATTGGTCTTAACGTTGGTGTCCTTCATTTTTACATAAACATCAAGTGGACCAAGGTTATCCATATCAAGATGCAAAATTGCACTTACTTCTTCACCCGGCTCAAACTTTCTTTTGCCATTTGAATATACATAAAGATCACCATGCGCATCCTGATCTGCCATTTTAAGAGGCAGCTGGATGTAGTTAAACATATTGTTCAGCTGATTCATAAAATCTATGTTGTTCTGAAGGTTTGTGGCACTCTGTGCTACTTTTGAATCAGCACCAAGGGAGTTTGTAAGCGTCTCAGTAAGCTGCTTGGCCTGAGCATTTAAGCGGCTGTAGAGACTGTCGACATTTTCTTTACTGCCAACATCCTTTGGTTCAAGCATCCACTGATCCTTCATAGATTCTTTCATGATCTTATTGTAATCATCACTGCTAAATAACTTTCCAAATGCCTTCTCTGCCTGCTCGGATACATGTCCGTTCTTTTCATAGGCAGCAGCCAGTTCTTTTAAAAGTGCATCCTTATCAATCTGGACATTATCCGCATTTTGGGGAAGGGATAATAGCTTATTCATCTCAGGACCTGTTAGTCCGGCATCTGTTTTTATATCCTTAATAAGATTTATAAAATCGTTGCTGACAAAGGTTGCCCTCGGATTATTCTGAGTAATTGTAGCAGGATCAGATGTTGCATCATTTACTGCATTTTTGCCATTTTCAGCAGCATTCTCAACCGGCTGACCTTTCCCATCAACTGTCTGCGCTGTTCCATCAGAATTTACTGCTTTATCAGCATTGTTCTCTGAAACTTTTCCTGCATTATCAGATGCTTCCTTTAAAGCATCCTCGATATTTACACCATTAGCAGTATTTGCCTCAGTATTTAATGCATCTGTCTTCCCAGCAGTTTGACCCTCTGCCTGCAGATTTTCTCCATTAACCGTCGTTTCAGCCGCAGTTTCAAGGCTCTGAGAAATAACTCCTGCATCTGCCTTTTCACCCATCTGCTCAGCGCCATCAGCAAGCATTTTAAGGATATCGCCATACATATCGTTGGCAGCTTTGACATCCCCTGATCCAGAAAGCTGATTATAAGCCTCCGGCAAGTCATCCATTATGGATTCCATTGTCTCCACTACCTGATGCTGATAGTTTTTGTAGCTCTCAAACTGGGCAATATTCTGATCGTTGATTGGAATATTCAGGGCCTTCATCTGGACTAGCGTAGACGGCTCTGTATTCTGATTTGCAGACACAATCTGATGCATGTCATTTAATGAATCCTTATCAATAGACATGCCATTTTCCATCATGGCTTTAACCATGTTTACGTTATCCTGAGTAGCTTCAAGACCTGCTGCTGTTAACGCTTTAAGCGCAGTAGGGTCAACCGCTGTATTCTCATATAAAGGAGTCAGCGTTATCTGATTATTGGAAAGACCTCTTACCTCAAAGGAAAGGACCTGTCCTTCCCTTAGTGACATCTGGTCGCTTAGCTTAGCTGAAATTACAACATCATCCGAGAGCTTTATCTGAACATTCTTAACGCCGTTTTCATCGGTCATTCCGACAATCTTTCCTGAAAAGCGTTCACCATTTTCAAGATTAAGCGTAGTGTTGCCTTGTTTTTCAGGATTTTGATTAACTATTCTGCCGTCAATCTGAACTGTCGGGCGGCTACTTGTCAAATTCTGAATGATACTCATAGCGGCATTCTCTCATCATTGTTCAATAAAGTTCTTAATAAAGCTTCTTCTATGAATAGGACATGGTCCAAGTTTCTTCAGAGCCTCTATATGATCCTGACTGCCATAGCCCTTATTAGATGCAAAACCATAACCGGGATATTTCTCATCATATTCTGCCATGAGATGATCCCTTGTCACCTTGGCTATAATACTTGCAGCTGCTATTGATACGCTTTTAGCATCGCCCTTTATGATTGATTCCTGTTTAAATCTCTCAAGCTGTGGGATATGCACGGCATCAACAAGAAGAAGCTCTGGCTGCACAGACAGATTAGCAACTGCCTTATCCATAGCCTCGTAAGTAGCCTGCAATATGTTTATTTCATCTATTCTTTCATGTGTACTATATCCAATTCCAACGGCTATGGCTTTATCCATTATCTCTGAATATAGTTCTTCTCTTCTTTTTTCGGATAATTTCTTTGAATCATTAATATACAGTATCTGCGCATCCTTCGGTAATATGACTGCTGCAGCATAGACAGGACCGGCAAGAGGTCCTCTCCCCACTTCATCAATACCGCAGATATACTCAAGATCAGGATGCGAATCCTCATATTTTCGCATGACGCGAAGTCTTTCAAGCTCATTTTCATAAGCTGAAAGCTTTTTACCTGCCTGCTCTACAAGCTTAACAACGCCCTGTCTGTCATCATCAGCATATTTTTCTATAAATGCTTTAAAGTCAGAAGGCTCAGTTATACCTGCAAGCTCAGCCTTTATCTCCCCGATTTTTATCATACACTCCCCAACTTCTTACTTTTCTTTATCAATCTTTCCAAAGGAATCAAAAGGAAATACTCTGAAGGTTGTTTTTCCAATGATATCCTTGCGGTTGATATTTCCAACAGCCTCTTCTCTGGAGTCAAAGCTGTAATTTCTGTTATCACCAAGAACGAAGTATTCGTCCTCACCAAGCTCAACAGGCTCAATAGCACGGCCGGGATCTTCAATGACCTCAGCTCCGTAATGCTCCTCTAAAAGCTCACCATCAATGTAGATGTTGCCCTTTAGGTCAATCTGAACAGTCTCCCCGGGAAGTCCAATTATTCTCTTGATAAAGCAGCTCTCAGGATCTCCTGCATAAGGGAAAATGACGATGTCAAATCTCTTGGGATCACTGAATCTGTAGGTTATCTTATCAGCAATAAGAGCATCTCCGTCATGGAGCGTATACATCATGGACTCTCCATCAACATCAGTTCTCTGTGCCACAAATTTCATAAATAAAAGTGTAACAACTATGATAATTGCTACTGTAATAATTGTGCTTCCTGCTTCCCTCAAAACTTTATTATTCATTCTGGTCTCTCCAAAGATATTTTTCCTAGTCTGCCATTCCTGAAGTCATCCAAAAGCTGCATGCAGGCTCTGTCTATATCCGGCTTTCCTCCTTGTTTTATTAGTTTTCTGTTATTAGCAATAGCAGTAAGTATTGATGATTCGGGTGTTTCGTACTGATCCTCCTCATACAACCGCTTCTGTTCTTCGGTAACCTGATATTTCTCTGAGATGGTATTCGGATACCACTCCTCTAAAATCCTTATAAGGCTTACCGCAAGCTCGCCCTTATCGAGATTTTCATCATTCATTGATCCAATAAGTGCAAGGTGAAGTCCAACAGTGTTATCCTCAAACTTAGGCCAGAGAACGCCCGGTGTATCAAGAAGCTGTAGGTTCTTACCAAGCATGATCCACTGCTTGCCCTTTGTAACGCCTGGCTTGTTACCTGTCTTTGCCGCAGCTTTTCCTGATACTCTGTTGATAAATGTGCTCTTACCAACATTGGGAATACCTGCAACCATAGCTCTTATGGGACGGTTAACTATTCCCTTTTTCTTATCGCGCTCAATTTTCTCTCTGCAGCTCTCTGTAACCTGATCAAGAACCTGTCTTACTTTTCCGCTCTCCTTGGAGTTCATCTCCATTACTCTGATTCCCTGAGCTTCAAAGTACTTAACCCATTCCTTGTTTATCTCAGGATCTGATAGATCCGCCTTATTCAAAATGACAAGTCTTGATTTGTTCTGACCAAGCTTATCTATATCGGGGTTTCTGCCTGACATCGGTATTCTGGCATCAGTCAGCTCTATAATGACATCAACAAGAGAGATGTTTTCCTGCATCATTCTCATTGCCTTGGTCATATGCCCCGGGTACCACTGATAATTATTCATATAATTTCCTTTATTTTACAAATCCATTTTTGCCCTGTGAGGAGCCATAGCAAAACCATGCCTTACCGGCAATCGTTGAAAGCTTAACAACACCGATATTGGCACTTCTGCTATCTTCAGAGCTGTTTCTGTTATCACCTAAAACAAAAAACTCGTTATTACCAAGCTTAATTTCGTTTTCAGCGATCCCTGCATCTTCCATTTTATCATAATCATGGCTATCATCGGAAACCGCTTCTCCATTTACGTATAAAATGCCATCCTTTATCTGAACAGTTTCACCGGAAACTGCTACAACTCTCTTTATGTAGTAATGAGATTTCTCATTACCATTAGGTAAAAAGACGATCACATCACCCTTGGAAGGCGAAAACAGCTTATAAACTATCTTATCTACCAGAACACTCTGTCCATTGTACAAAGCGCTCTCCATTGAATCTCCAATGGTCCTTACTCTTTTTCCAAAGGCAGTAACAAGAACAAATGCCACAAAAAGAGCAAAGATAGTCCAAAAGCCCCATGAAAGAAGCTCCTTTATAAGGTCAAGGGTTACAACCTTTTTTTTCTCATGAAACATTGACTGATATTTCTTACGTCTCCGCATATTAGTCACCTTAAGAATAGGATTATGCCTGATAGCAAAACAGGCACATATTTATTCTATACCATAGGAAAACAATTTCCTATGATATAAAAAAGGGCAATTACATAAGTAACTGCCCTAAAAGATTAGTTCTTAGCGAACAACCTTCTCCTTGACCTTAGCCTTTTTACCTGTAAGACCCTTGAGGTAGTTAAGCTTAGCTCTTCTAACCTTACCTAATCTTACGATCTCAACCTTCTCAATAAGAGGTGAGTGAAGGGGCCAAGTCTTCTCAACGCCTACACCGTTTGAAATCTTACGAACTGTGAAAGTTGTGCGGTTTGAACCACCCTGAATCTTCTTAACAGTTCCTTCGAAAACCTGTACTCTCTCACGGTTTCCTTCTTTGATCTTGTTGTGAACACGAACTGTATCACCTGTGTGGAACTCAGGAGCCTGCTGGTTCAGCTGTTCCTTCTCGATCTCTGCAATGATTGTATTCATTTGCTTTCTCCTATACTATATAAATCGAAGTTATTAAATACATATACTTACCAGAGGACCTTCATTTTCGCAACTTACAGAATGATACCACGAATCCCTCACC
>JAEEGL011202157.1_pt1 | contig 16529 bp, 12 predicted proteins | sample 9134231 | NCBI WGS metagenome assembly JAEEGL01 (sample SAMN16246548, study PRJNA631951) | gut metagenome | biome: gut microbiome; feature: rumen; material: fiber-attached | host: Bos | place: Iran: Karaj | collected 2018-10
AAAAAAGGTCTATTTTTGCATTCCCTTTCGAAACAGGGGCGTAGCTCAGTTGGTTCAGAGCGCTTGAGTCACATTCAAGAGGTCATCGGTTCGACCCCGATCGTCCCTACCAAAAGCCGTCAGCATGTAGCCGACGGCTTTTTCTTTCTGAAATATTGGGGGAAATCATTTTTTTTCTTAGTTTCGCAAGGTTCATCGCGAGAACAGATAAACTGAACTGAGTGAAACACAATTCTTAACTAATAACTTTATGAAAGGAAAAACGAAACTGTTGGCGGGCGCTCTGCTCGCGACGCTAGCCCTTGGAGTCTTTGTGGCGAAATCGTATGCTCGGGGGAATGATCCGAAAAATGATGAGATTTGTGATCTCCCTGAGGCGGAAATTGTCTGTAGTGGTAATCCCTGGGGAAGATGCTATTCGGAAGCTGAGTATAAACTGGGTTGGTATACTCATCATTTTTGTAAGGCAACAGGCAGGCAATCGGATTATTGCCCAATTGCTACGTATTTATTAGATTAACTGATGCTTCGTTTCGGTCACTTTTTTAGCAGAATCTTGACCGTCTTCGTCTTGTTGCCGGTCGCTTGCACGCAAGGCAGACAGCCGGGAGACAATGTCGTGTCAGTGGATCTTCTGGATATAGAGGAACCGTCATGGATGGAGTTCTTCAAGAAGATTGAGGTGATCCCATTGGAGAACAGGGATTCTGCCTATTTAAATGTTTCCTGCTGCTTTACGTATTTGAAGGTTGAGGACAAGTTCTATATAATGGACATGGCGAACAAGTCCATCATCATTTTCAATGCGGATGGAAAGTGGCTGGAGACATTTAACAGATATGGCCGTGGCCCGGAGGAGTACGTCATGCTCGCGGATATGGCCTATAATGAAGGATTGCACAGTCTGGACGTTCTGGAGTCCACGGGTACTATCATCTCCTATGACCTTGAACCGCCCCATCGAATGATAAGGAGAATCAAGATTCCCACCGTCCGGGCAACCCATTATCTTTTTCCGGATGGATCGGGCTATTATCTCCTCTCGCAATACGAAGATCATGCGCTGAACTATCTAGATGCGGAGACGGGCGATTTGACTGAAGTGACCGGGGCACCAGAAGTCGAGCGGGCTGTGCGAGCCGGGTATCATGCTTCCAGAAGGCCCTTCTATCGTCTCTCGGGACAAGTATACTATGTGGATGGCGCAAGCGGGGCCGTCTTCCGTCTGGAAGGGAATAGGGCGGAGCCTTGTAGGAGTTGGGATTTCGGGCGCTACACATTTAACCTGGACAAGGTTCCCGAAGGTGAATCTGACCGGCCGTACGAGCTGGCGGATGCGCTTTCTTCTTCGATGGCCGGTCCGTTTGTCAATACAGTGGAGACTGACCGTTATGTCTTTGAGGAAGTTACGTTCATGAAAAGGGAACTGAACGTCGTGTTGGATAAAGAGTCCGGGAAGGTGTCAGTTTTCCCGAAGTGGAAAGAAGGACTCTATTTCTTCCCTGGCGATTTCTTTGATGATGCCATTTACGTGGTGTTCCCTCCTGAGCATGCAGAGCAGATCTTGCCTTACAGTATCTCTAATCTGGATGAGGACTCTAATTTCCTGATAATAAAATATATGTTATGACACGGCCGGAGAAATTATTGGCTTTTACCTTGCTGCTTTTGATTACTGCGCTATGCGTTGTCCTTGTCTTGCAGCGTCCGGTGCCATGTGAGATTCAGGAAAAGCCGGATCCCGTTAAGGAATATGACCCAGTAGGGCAGACCTATTTCTCGTGTAGAATAGAGGGGACCAAGATTCAGTCAGAACGGTGGCAGTCCATTCTGGATGAACGGGACCTGTCGGGTAAACCGCTTCTGGTGGTCTGGCATTCCGCCCTGGGGTGCTCCTCATGTAACGATTATGTACTGGACAAAACTGCGGACATCCCTGCGAAGGGTCTTCCGTTATTGGTCGTCGGGGCGGACTTTCGCTCGAAGAAATCGTCCAACCGGGCCGTTTATCTTGACCGGAACGAATCCCTGGGCTTGATTGCCGAAGATCTGAAGCTGCCGTTCGTATTCATCTATGACGGTGAGATCCGGCATTTGTTTTTCCCGAGTCCTGGCAATCAGCTTGTGTTCGAAACATATTTGGACACCGTTCTAAGCCGATATGCGGAATGAGCAAAAGCCGTCAGCATGTAGCCGACGGCTTTTTCTTTTTTGTATCTTTGGGGTATGGACAGACGTGATTTCCTTAAGACCGCTGCGGCGGCGGGCGCCGGGGCGGCGCTGCTCGGCACGGGCTGCGCGCCGGCCGGAACTCCGCGCCCCTACCGCGCGGGCGGAAAAGCCCGGATGCAGCTCAGCTGGGAGCCCTATGAGCTCCAGCTCCGCCACACGTTCACCGTGGCCTCCTATTCCCGCACCACCACGCCCGACGTGCAGGTGGAGATCCGCTATGACGGTTTCGTCGGCCACGGCGAGGCCTCGATGCCCCCGTATCTGGGGCAGACGGTCGAGAGCGTCTGCGCTTTCCTGGCGAAGGTGGACCTCGGGCAATTCGCCGACCCCTTCCAGCTGGAGGACATCCTCGCGTATGTGGACAGCCTCTCGCCGGGCGACACGGCGGCCAAGGCCGCGGTGGACATCGCCCTGCACGACCTCGTGGGACAGCTCCTCGGGCAGCCCTGGTGGCGCCTGTGGGGCCTGGACGCCGCCAAGGCACCGAACACGACCTTCACCATCGGCATTGACACCCCGGACGTGGTCCGGGAGAAGACGCGCGAATGCGCGGACCGTTTCCGGATCCTGAAGGTCAAGGTGGGCCTGGACAACGACTACGAGATGATCCGGACCATCCGGGAGGTCACCGACCTTCCGCTCGCGGTGGACGCCAACCAGGGCTGGACCGACCGCCAGCAGGCCCTCGACGAGATCTTCTGGCTGCAGGAGCACGGCGTGGTGATGGTGGAGCAGCCGATGGCGAAGGAACGCCTCGACGACAACGCCTGGATCACCGAACACAGCCCGCTGCCCGTTTTCGCCGACGAGGCGGTGCAGCGCCTGGCGGACGTGCCCGCGCTCGTGGGCGCGTATACGGGCATCAACATCAAGCTGATGAAATGTACGGGCATGCGCGAGGCCTGGAAGATGGCCACCTTCGCGCGGGCCGCGGGGCTGCGCGTGATGGTCGGCTGCATGACCGAGACCTCCTGCGCGGTCACGGCCGCCGCCCACCTTTCGCCTCTGGCCGATTTCGCCGACCTCGACGGCAACCTGCTGATCAGCAACGACCGCTTCCGCGGGGTTACCGTCGAAAGCGGCCGTCTGACGCTGCCCGACGCCCCGGGTCTGGGACTCAGGCTGCTCTGATCCGGATCTAGTGTTTACGGACCACGCGGATGTAGAGATATTTCGCGCGGGAGCGGTGCTGGCCTTCCGTGGATCCGATATACAGTGTCGACTGGCTGGTGAGGAAGTCCAGGCGCGCGAGCGTGCTGGGTCCGGTGACGTTACCGTTGCCGCGGATGTCATCGGTCCAGTCCGGCTCCTGGTTGTATCCGTCGCCGTTGCTCAGCAGGAATACGCCGCGGCCTGCCGTCAGGTCTTTCTTGAGGCAGATCCACAGGATACCGGCCGACAGCTCGCACGGCTGGACGCGGTTGGTCTCGGATCCGCGCGTGGAAATCTGCAGCCTGTCGATGCCTGTGGGATTGTCGTGGGCCGGATAATAGAGGAACATTGTGCCGTTGTTCCAGTCGATGTTGCTCCTCGAACCGATGGTGAGCAGGTTGTCCATACCCAGGTCGTTGGTGGAATTCGGCGAGGACCCCCGCATCTGGTAGTAGCAGTTGGACACGTCCATATAGGAATCCAGGAAGTCGCCCGCTGAGAAGTCGAGCCCGGTCACGGCCTGTGACGGCCAGGATACCGGCGGCTTGTTGGCGGCCGTCCAGGCGCCCGGGTTGGGATCGTAGTGGATCTTGACGAAATCCATCGTCTGCTGTCCGTCCACCTGCACCCGCTCGTTCTCGTTCTCGAAAATGACCGAGAACCTGTACCTGACGTTCTCCTGCAGGGTGTTTCCGGACAGCCAGTCCGGTTTCCAATAATATGTCTCGCTGTAGTCCTGCGTGGGGTGGTCGATCGTGACGCTTTCCTCGCCGTGGTCGTTCGCGTCGTCCAGGTTCTCCCAGATGACCGTGTAGGAAGTCGCCCGTTCGTTCGGATTGCTGGAGCTGGCCGTGACGAGGAGCGGGAAGCCCTTCACCGGATCGTAGCCCTCGAGGATATCCAGGCCGCCCCGCAGGTTGGACTCCAGGTTGAAATGCGTGGAGAAGGTCTCCGTCCGTCCGCCCGCGTTGCGCAGGGTCAGCTGGACCGTGATCGTGGCCGGCAGGAAGTGGATGTCGAACGTGCTGATGCCGGGGACGGTGAACGCCTGCGTGAGCTGGTAGGACGTTCCCGTAGGGAGCTCGTCCAGTTCGATCTCGCGCTCGCGGTATTCGCCCTGCGTGCTCGTGTAGCACATCTTCAGCGAAGCGTAGGAGAGGGCGGAAGCCGTGGAGACGAAGCGCAGGTCGACCCGGGCCGTCTCAAACGGCCGGTAGGACGGCTTCTGCATCTGGATCGTGCCGGTGATGGTGCCGGAGAGGTCTTCGTCGCGCACGCAGCGGAACGTGGTGCTCTCCTGGTTCTGGTAGGGGAGACGCATCTGGTCGCTGAACACGAATCCGGTCTTGGTCCTGTCGTCGGCGGTGCCGCTCGGGTCATTTCCGTATTTTCCGCGCGAATAGAAGGTGCGGCTCGGGACGCGGATGGGGTTGCCCGTGCCGAAATAGTTGACGTTCTCGCCCGTCACGGAGTTCCTGCCTGTCAGCACGAAGCTCATGATGGACAGTTCGACCTGGTTGGGGAAGCGGTAGCCCGGCGGGCAGAAGGGATTGTAGCCCAGCTCCGTCACGCGCTCGTTCATCTTGCCCATGTCGACCAGGCGCGTCCGGGTGCCGTTGGCCGCGATGTTGACCGCATCGTCGGGATATTGCGTGGCGTCCCGGCTCCCGTCCGGAATGACGACGTCGTCCTTGCGCTGGGTGACCAGCTTCAGGTAGGGCCGGTTGTTGACGGAGCGCTCGTCATGGAAAGGAAGCTCCTTGTCCGTGAAGTCCCGCAGGCACTTGGGATTGAGCCGACGGAACGAGATCTCATAATGGTTGTCGGCAAAGTCCGTCCGCTCGTAATACATGTCCACGGTCTGGCTGTACGGTGCGGTGGTGATGTCTCTGGAGCGGTTGTCGTAGGACCCGAGGTTGCGGACGCAGCGGACGGATTCGGCCTTGTTGGCCTCAACTTCCGGATTGGCGAGGTTGTTCCAGGCCCAGAACGTGTTGTATTCATAGGTGGAGGACCCCTCTTCGGAGGTAAGGACGCGGGGATTGTCCGCGTTTCTCAAGCAGGTGCTGGAAACGACATGCGCGCGCCACTGTCCCGGCGACGGCTGGTAGATCCGCGCGGTGGTGGAGAGTGCCTCGTTGCCGATCCACATGCCCACCAGCTGGTTGATGGACGCCAGGTACCAGCGGAGCTCTTCGGGGTCGATCTCGCCGTCGCCGTCGTTGTCGCGGTTGCGCGTCAGACAGGAATAGACCATCTGCTTGTATTCGTCCTGCAGCTCCGGCTCTTCGTTGATCACCATGTAGTTGAGGTAGGTGTCCCAGTGCGGGCGGTTCCCCTCGCCCGGATCGGGATCCAGCTGCCAGAGGCCGGCCGTGTTGATGCGGCCGTTCTCCATGCTGTTGATCGTCCGGCCGGAACGGGGCGTTGGCGTGCCCCAGGGCATGCCGTCCTCGACCATCGCGCGCATCTCGTCGATGTGCTCCGTCCCCCAGATGGATTCGAGGCCCGGAGCGTAGTTGTTGTAGAACGTCTGGATGGAGTGCTGGATGATGGAGTGGCTGGAGCGGATCACGTCGCTTTTGCGGTCCTGGCTGTAGAGGGCGTCGGACAGGATGTGGAGTTCGCGGGGCGTCGCGTTCGCGAACGAACGCCACAGCTCCGGATTGAAATCGCCGGTGCGCGGGTCCGTCTCGTAGTAGTACTCGTCCACGAAGGCAGTGATGCGGATATGGTCGGCCGGGTCGAAGAGGTTGGTCCGGCCGTTGCGCTTCTCGGTGTTCTGGAAGAAGAGGAAATTGACCAGCTGGTTGAGGTCCATCAGGCCGGGCGGATCGTTGTCCGGGATCCAGTCCGGGTCATATTCGCCCCTGCCGGGATATTCTACCCGGATCGGCTTGTACTCTCCGTTCTCCGGGTCGATCTCGTTCAGGCTGAACTTCACCCATTTGTAGTCCGTGTGCTCCTGCGTGACCACGTATTTGCCCGTCTCGATGTCCAGTTCGGGCTGGCCTTCCCAGAAGGGGGTCTTGATATACCAGGAAAGCTTCTTCCGCGTATCCCAGCGCGTCTCGCCTTCTCCGAGCACGTCGGGCTCGCCCCATTCTTCCTTATAGATGAAATCCATGCTGCGATACTCGTAGTGCGCGTCGCAGTTGATGATCGTGTTGTCCGTGAGGAGCAGGGAACCTTCCTGGCCGGGCTGGTTCTCGATGTCCTTGCCGTCTATCTTGTCTCCGCTCACCTCGATGTAGATGCTGGTGGTGTTGCGGATCGTGATGTCGTACGTGTAGGAATAGCCGCGCTTCGTCTCGTAGTTCCCCCATTTGTTGCCGGAGAAATCTCCGAGGTGGACCGTGAACACGGCGTCGGAGGTTAGGGCGTAGGCCACGTCCTGGCCCATCTGCTCGATGCCGGCGCTGTTGAGGGTCAGCACCACGTTGAACTTGACGTAGGTGGAGTTCGGATTGGAATAGACCCAGTCCGTATTTTTCACATAATCGGTCCGGTCGTCCCCGTGGGTGCCGGAGTCCGGGACCTTCTGCTGCCGCTCGCGTTCGTTGTAGCTGGCGGGCGTGCTGATGGGGGCAAGCCGGTTCTCCAGCATGTAGAAGCAGAAGACCTGCCATTTGGCGCCGGGTTCGCCGTCCACGTCCTCCTCGCTCTCGAAGTAGGCGTTCTCCGTGTCGAAATAGGAAACGTCCCCGGGATCCTGCTCGTGGGGATACAGATAACAGGCCGACGGCGCGCGGTTGACGTTCCAGTAGCGTGTCTTGATCTCGTCGATGTAGCGGGAATCCACCTTGACGCGGAACTTGACCTTGGCGTCGACGGGTGACAGGGAGATGTTGTAGTTCTGGGAATAGGCCGGGGTGTCGTTGTTGCCCAGGGTGCCCCAGACCATGTCCGGGTCGTCGGTGTCGATCGTCCGGTGCCCCAGCATCAGGAAAAGGTTTTCGCGGTTGACCGTGGCCTGTTCGAGGACGACCCGGATATCCTGAAGCTCCGACAGGTCCTGCAGCGCGTTGAGGCGCGTGACGGGTTCCTGGCCGTCCAGCGATGTCAGCGCGTTGGAGATGTTGGCCAGGACGACCAGGGTGCAGTTGGCGTGGGCCTGCGTGGATATCTTGACGGCGCCCTTCGTCTCGTTGACGGCGGGCGTGACGTTGGCGATGGTCTTGTTGGAGACGAACCAGCATTCGTTGTTGGCGTCTTCCAGCTTGCGCAGGCTCTTGACCTGCTGCTCGTAGCTGAAATAGCGGCCGTAGAATTTGTTGCCGTCCTGGTCGAAGATGAGGATGTAGAGGTCGTGTACATGGGATTCGTCCGCCCGGGAAGCCTCGGCCTTGGTGCCGACGTTCACGTCCAGCGGCAGCGTGGAGCCGAAGTCCAGCGTCAGGTTGACCGGCGAACCTTCCGGCAGGCCGAAATGCGTGAGCAGCGGTTCCCGCATGCAGGAGACGGTAAGCAGGAGGAGCGGGAGCAGGAGTGTATGGCGGATCGTCTTTCCCATAGTCTATTCAAATAATACGGTTTCTGTCAGCGGGACCCAGTCTTCCAGGCTGAAGTTGAAGGAGACGGTCTGGCCCCGGCTGATGCGGATCAGGATGTGCAGGGACTGGTTGCGGGAGAGGGAAGTGATGCGGACCGCCCGGTTGTCCTGGACTTCCAGGTCGGTGTACGTGTATGTTTCCGGCGTGCCGTCCTGGTCGGCGTCGAAGTCGAAGGTGACGTCGCAGGTGTATTTCCCTTCCGGCGCTTCGCTCGGGAAGGCGAGCGAGGTCAGGTGTCCCGACTCCCGGGTCGGGATGGTGATGGAATTCCGGGTCTGGATCAGGTTGCCGTCCTGCGCGCCTGCCGGGAAATCCGGCGTGTGCGGGAGGACGTACCCGGTGGCCGGGTTGAGGTGATGGAACGTGACGGCCAGGTTCGACAGGCTCAGGTCGGTGACGTAGTCGTTCCGGAATTCGGTGTCCACCTGGGCCACGCAGCGGAGCAGGTCCAGGGACACTTCGCCATTGCCGCGCGCCGAGACGCTCAGCTGCCCTTTGGCCGTGAGCGGCAGGCGGGCGCCCTGCAGCGCCGGATTCGGATAGACGTCGTTGGCCGGATCGAAAGACATCGGCGTGAAATAGAGCGCGTCCAGGACCGCCTGTGTGCCGATGCCCGTCAGCGAAGCTGCAGTATAACTGTCGGTGCCGTCGGTAAACGCCCAGAGCCCCTGCGTGTTGGCGAAGGCATAGACTGTGTAGGACCCTTCGGTCAGGCTGCTTTGCCGGAAGGTGATGCTGGCGCGCGTCGGGTCGGACGGGTCGAAATCCAGCTCCGTGTCGTCCGGATCCACGTCAGGATACCTTGCGACGACGGTTCCCCCTGCATTGGCGATCAGGACGACGAGGTCCGGGGCGCCGGCGTCGATGGCGATGGCCCGTCCGTCCGCGATGCGGGTCGCCAGGTCATCTTCTCCCGCGCGCGTCCCGGGGATGCCGGTGGCGAAGGACAGGGTGACCTGGCCGACCGGCTGCTCGATGCGCGTGCAGCCGGCCCCGGCCAGCAGGGCCAGGGCGGCAGACAGTCTGATGAGCCTCCGTGTCGTCATATCAGCAAGCCGGGTGTTTCCGCCTCGACGACCTCCCAGTCGGTCGTCTGGACGTGGACGACGATGCCGCCGTCCAGTTTGAGATGGATCCTGTAGATATATTTGACGCCGCGTTCCCACTGCAACAGGGGGATCTGCGTCTCTTCATCGTTGGCCCCCAGCCGGCAGATGTCCTTGAGCCTGACTTCCGTCTCTTCCTGGACACCGCCTTGCTTGGTGTAGCGGAGGACCAGCTTGGGCCAGTTGCCCGTGCCCGTGCCCAGTTCCTCGTCGAGGCTTTCCGGAATCATCATCTGGTAGTCTCCCGTGTAGCCGGGCGCGGCGCTGCCGTGGGGGAGCGAGCAGTCGATACCTTCGGTACCGCCCAGCTCCGTCCCGGCCGTGCGCTGCGCGCCCGTCCAGTCGTAGGCCACGTTGCCCGCGTTGATCTGCACGCGTGCGGTGGCCTGGGCGGGGATGTTCTTGAACCTGTAGGCGTCCAGGGTGAAATCCGTCGTCTGGGAGTCGTTGTAGACGATGACCTTGACCGCACTGCACATGTGCTGGAATACGAAGGGCACCATGCGGTTGCGGTCGGTTTCGTCGGCCTCCCTGCGCACGCCGGCCATCATCAGGTCATAGCCGTCCGTAATGTCGTACGGCTGGGACACGATGAAGCGGGGCGAAGTGACGGCGCTGGGGTGCGGCGGGGCGGTCTGGTAGCGGTAGATGGCCAGGAAGTCGTAGTAGTCCTCTCCGGCCTGCCATTCCCAGGCGCGGACGGGGGAGTAGGACCAGTTTCCCGCCCCGTATTCGACGGGCTGGTCGTTGAACTCCAGCGTCTGGGTCCCGGCGTGCCAGCCGAAGACGGAAATCTTGTCTCCGTTGTCGAACAGGGGGCCGTCCTTAAGCGTACCCTTGGTGGCATCATCGCGCAGCAGGGCCGATCCGGCGGAGAAGCTGATGGGCTTGCCGTCGGGGACGACGGAGCTGCGCTGGATGCATCCTGCAAAGATCAGGATGCATCCGGCGAGCGCCGAGGCTGTGCGTATGATGCTGTTCTGCATACGGTTCTACTGGAGAAGGTAGTGATAGCCGTTGTTGGGCGTCACCCAGTCGGCGATGCTGGCCGTGAAGACGATGGCGTTGGCGTTGATGGTGATGTAGAAGGTGTAGTGCTTGCCGCCTTCCCAGCCACCGATGATGGTGTCCGTGTTGTCCTTGTCGTCCACGTTGTCGAACGTCTTGAGGTCGAAGGTGGCGCTGTTGGCGATGGTGTCGCCGCCCGAGGTGATCGTGTATTCGATGGTGACGGTCTGCTTGTTCTCGGCGGTGCGGAAGGTCTGCGGCATCGCGACCAGGTGATTGATCAGGAAGTCGGAACCGTCCGTGCCGATGTTGCTCGGCAGCGTCGCGACGGAAGTGACGCCGCTCGTGTTGCTGTAGGCGCCGCGTGCAGTCGCGCTCCAGGTGACGTCAGGATGGTTGCTGCTCGCATAGCTGTTGGCGACGGAGAAGGTACCGACCCTGTCGATGTTGCTGATCTGGAAGCTGGTCACCGCGACGGTCGACGCGGAGATCTCGGAGTGCTTCTTGACCTTGAAGTCGACCAGGGAGGCGATGTGGTTGAACGAGAGGTTGACCGGGTTGTTGAAGTCGGCGTTCGCGACGACCTTCTTGTCGGCGACGAGGATATCGTTGTCGTTGCCGGCGAAGGTGACGGAATTGCTGGTGAATGCTCCCGTCTGTGCATCGGCCGAAGCGAGCAGGCCGGCCGGGGAGGCGGCGTAGAACGTGTAGCTGGTCGCATTGGGGTCCCAGAAACGGAGGCCGCTGTACGTCCAGTCCGTGCCGTCATAGGAGACGACGTCTCCGTCGAACACGGTCGTATTGGCCGCGCTGATGGTCTTGAAACCGTAAACGTTGAAGTCGTCGCCGTTGACGAAGGTGCTGGAACCTTCCGTGCGGGCTTTGGTGAGGACGTTGGCCCAAGTGCCGAAACCGACGACCGAGCCCTGGGGCTGGACGGCTTCGAAAGTCTTGGTGCAGGCGGTAGCGGCGATGGCCGCGATAGCCGCGAGAATCATAATCTTTTTCATACGCATAAAATTAAATTGGTTTATCAAATTGTTATCAATCAGTTTACTATCGTTACTGCGCCGGTATGTTCGTCCCAATCCTGGACGAGGGCGTTGAAGCCGCCGCTTCCTGTCTCGCCGCCCTCCGGCGGGAAATCGTCCACGTCGAGTTCCAGGTTGATGACGCCGCCGGTGGGCAGGGCGCGGACCTCTTTGGTCAAGTCGATGTGGATGTTCTTGTAGGCGCCGGTGCTGTAGGTGACGTTCAGGACGAAGAAATGTTCGCCCGCCGGGGCGGCCGCCACGCTTTGGCTGTCATACGCGTTGCAGCCCGGGATGCCGAAGCTGACGATGCGGGCGCCCATCAGGTCGGGGTCGTTTTCGCGGTTGATATATACTTCGGAAGGCACGGTCACGGTCGTGGTGCCGGATACGTTGGTTTTCAGGTCCACGCCGTCCGCCATGCCCGTCAGCGCGCAGCCGCCAGCGCTGCCGGCGACGCGGCCGTTGTTGTTGACGAGACGGATCTGGATCAGCCAGATGTAGTCGGCCGGCGTCAGCGTTCCGCCCACGCGGATGACGTAGCGTCCGTCGATGAACTCGAAGTCTGCCGGGTCGTCGGAGATGAACTGGTTGGGGGTGAACAGGGAGAACAGCCCGTCCGGCTGCAGGACGACGGGATCGCTGTCCGCCTTCATCTCGACGCCGGCCTTGGTGGCCTCCGCCTTCTGGCTGAGGGTCTGGATGGGCGTGGAAAGCTGCAAGCCGGGCGAGATCACGCGCGTATAGGCGTATACCTTGTAAGGATCGGTCGTCGTGTCGAAAAGAAGGGCTTCCGAGTCGTTGTTATGGAAGAGAAAATCGTAGGAGCCTGCGACGGCACGGATCCTCCCGGAGGTCCCCATGAAGTTATATTCCTGACGCGAAGCGATCTCGCCGTCGGCGTTGCGTGTATAAGCGTACATCCGGATGCTTTCAGGCTCGTTGTATTCCAATTCGCCCAGGATCTGCGTGTTCCAGTCGAAGTTCCAGCGGGCTTCCCAGTCCACCTGCCACAGTGCGACCACGTCCAGGTCCAGCTCGAGGGCGACGTCCACGTCGACGGTCTGGCGGAGGTGGAGGGGCGGTTCGATCCTGCAACTGCACACGGAGGGCAGCAGCGAACACAGCAATATGAGCGTCCGTTTCGTCATCTGCGCTTGCGGTTGAAGAGGTCGATTCCGATGGAAAGATAGATCCGCGTCGGTCCTGCCCAGAAGAAGCGGTGGTTGCGCTTGTGGAACTGGGCCGGATCGCCGGCATAGTCGTAATAATAGCGAAGCGTCGCGTCGAATCCGAACACGTACGGATCGTACTGCGCGTAGAATGCGCCCAGCGCGATGCCCGCGTCGAGGAACAGCCTGCGGCCGAGCAGCCACTTGTGGCCGATGCCCAGCGACGCGCCCACGCCTTCGCCCTGCCAGCCCTTGGCGTTCCAGCCGATGCCGAAGCGGGCACTGTTGACGCCGGCGAGCAGATAGAGACCGTGGAAACGCTCCTCGCAGGACTTGAAATAGCGGCGCGTCCAGAGCGTGATGTTATAGACCGTCAGGAAGCGGTGCTCGTCCCAGTGTTTCCACGACGGGAATTCGACGTCGCATCCGAAGGTATAATGGCGGTTGCGTGCCGGATAGTATTCGAGGCTCAGGCTGGGAATGGAAGTCAGCCCGTAATTCGGGATGTATGTGATATCGTAGAGGAGGTTGGTGCTGACGCCCAGCACCGGCCGCAGGCGGGCGCTGCGCGTCAGCGCGGGCACGTCGAGGCGGTCCGGCAGGAATTCGATGGCCGGCGTCGGCAGCGTCCAGTCGAGGCGCTCGATGCCGAAGTCCGCGTCGAAATCCAGGGACGGGAATGCGGAGACCGGGGTGAGCGTCGCGGTCCGGAAGAGCGGGTTGAGCGTGCGGGCGTAGGCGCGCCAGCCGGGGAGCGCGTTCAGCCGCCGCTCCTTGCCGTCGGCGGAGAGTTCCGCATCGAAGATGTCGAGGAGGGTGCTGCGGGTATCCGATGCGAGCAGGCTGTCCGCCGCCACGGTGGCGCGGACCTCCTCCCAGGGCTCTCCCGCCGCGCGTACGGACAGGACGCCGGCGAAGTCGGGATAGCGGCCGGATACATAGCGCTTGAGCGCTTCCGCGCGGCGGCGCGACAGGTCGGCGTTGTAGGATTCGGGACCGTCGATCGAGGCTTTGCCTTCGATGACGACCGTATCGCAGGGCATCGGACCGCGTCCGCCGAACAGCGAATCCAGCTGCGCGATCGCAAGGGCGTTGGTCTTGAAGGACGGGTGGACCGTAGCGTCGTTGACGGGGAAGAAGAACCGGACGGGCTGGCCGTAGGAGCCCGGAAGGGCCGGCATATCTGCGGCCGGTTCGCCGAATTCGAAGAGGATCCGCGTCTGTCCGAGAACGGGGAATACGGTCTCGCGGAGCTGGTTCCAGGTCTTGCCGCCGTGCAGGTCCATCAGTTGCTTCTTGCGCGAACTGACGATACGGCCGCGGTCCTTGACCCAGATCGGGACGCTCTTAATAATAAATAGTATTTCATCCGCGTGCGCGATATCGCCTGCGCGTACGAGCGCGGCGAGCGTTTCATAATCCTCGCCGACGGAGGAGACGTGGATGCGGTCGCCCGGAAGCTCCGGCAACCAGTCTCGGACCAACTGGAGGGCTGCTTCGGCGCGACGGTCGGAAAGGGCCTTGTTCCCGTTGACTTTGCCTTCGGGGGAAGTGCCGGTGCGGATGGTTACGGCGCGGAGCGGGGCCTCGTCGAGAAGGCGCTGCAGGGAGAGCTTTGCCTGGATGGTCTCTTCGGGGAGGGAGAATGCGGCCTGCAATTTACCATCGCTCAATAATTCTACAGAGCCCTGCACGGGATCCGGCAGGGTCTGTGCTTGTCCAGACGTAAACCCGAACAAGAAAAGAATTATTGTAGTAAATACGTAATCCCGCATTGGTTATTATTGCGATTGTTGGTGTTTTCTATACTATTTGCCTGCAAATATAGGCTTTTAGTTTTCAATCGCAACGACTTTTCCGGGATAATAATTTTAGAATCGCATAATTTTTAATTGAAATATGAGAAATTTTTCTGTTTTTTGTTTATATCGGAAAAATATTATTCAAACGGATATTTTTCTTTAAATCGTGAATACTGCTTCGTGCGTCAAGAGACCGATCACGATCAGGACGGCGATGGCGATGATGATGAGCAGCCAGAGGATGAAGAGAACCAGGCCGGGATGCCACTTCGGAGATTTGAAGCCGAAGATCATCTGAAGGCCTCCGTAGAGCAGGCCCAGGAAGGGGATCATGACCGCCAGCATCAGCAGGATGTTCACGCCCGGCTGCATCAGGGCTCTCGCTACGCTGGGGACGTGGAAGTAGAGTTCGTGCAGGCCCCGGTCATACAGGAGTCCGAGCCCGAAGATCCCGTCGCCGGCGTTGATGCCGAAGCGGCCGCTGCCGAAGAGGGCGACCGTGCCGGCGAAGAGGCCGGCGAAGCCGACGAACAGGATGATCACGCCGATGACCTTGCCGACGACGCCCGCGAACTCCTGGAAGAAGTTGGACTGTCCGACCTTCACCATCGCGTCTTCGAATTCCTTTGCTCCTTTCTCGATCGTTCGCTCGATGCCGTTGAGGGTCCCGTCCTCGCCGCGCTGCTCCCAGCGCTGCTGGACGGTCTTGGCCGGCGGCATGCTGATCCAGAGGATGACGTAGAGGATCGGGAACGTCAGCACGGGTACGAAGAAGAACACGTGCCAGCGGGTGAAGATTCCAAGGGCGGTGAAGACGGCGAAGAGAATGCGGAACAGGGCGGGGTCGACGTTTAGGTAAGTTCCCAGTCCGCTGCATACGCCGGCGACGACTTTGTCGTTGAGGTTGCGGTAGAGCCGCTTGCGGGGGCCCTCTTCATAGCGCGGCTGGTTTTTCTGCTCCGCTTCTCCCTCGGTGTCGATGTCTTCCGGCTTGCCGAGAATACGCATCACATCTTCGATGTCTGCTGTGGAAACGACTCCTTCGCGGCCGCATTTCTCCTGCAGCAGCTCGGCCATCCTTTCCTCGATGCCTTCGAGGATCTCTGCGCCGCCTTCCCGGTTCTTGTAGTGCTTTTCCAGTTCGTTCAAATATTTCTGCGCGCTGGCGGCGGCCTCCTTTTCGAAGGTGAACGCATAGCCGCCGAGGCTGACTCTTTCTACTTCTTTCATTTTTTCAAGGTTTGGATAGATTCGACCAATTCATTCCAGGCTGCGTCCATCTGGGCGAGCTGCTCACGGCCTTTGTCCGTGAGGACGTAATATTTCCGGGGCGGGCCCTGGGTGGACTCTTCCCAGCGGTAGGCAAGCAACCCCTGGTTCTTCTGGCGGATCAGCAGGGGATAGAGCGTGCCCTCGACCACGATCATGCCGACGGCTTTCAGCTCTTCGATGATGACGGAGGCATAGGCCTCCCGCTTGTCCAGAATGGAGAGGATGCAGTATTCGAGCAATCCCTTGCGCATCTGGGAGCGCACATTGTCCAGCGTGTTCTCCATAAGCTACTTGTATTGGGATTTTGCAAAACGGGCCATGTTCTCCGCCGTGACCGGATAGCCGTGCATGTCGCACTTCTGGGCGGGGGTGAGGGCATTCGGCAGGGCGATCCAGCAGATGACGTAGATCCAGAAACCGACGGTGCCGAACAGGAGGGCGACGAGCATCAGGATACGCACCACGACGACGTCGATGTCGAGATAGACGGCGAGACCGGCGCAGACGCCGGCGATGCGCCGGTTGTCGTAGTCGCGGTAGAGTCTCTTGGGAATGGTACCGGTGAAGGCGGAAGAAGTGCCGGTGCTGCCGGCGCTCTGGGCGTCCTCGGGGGTGCCGTCGGGCATCCCGAGCTGGCGCGTCACGCGCTCGACCAGGTCCAGGCGCACGACGCGGCCGTCCGGTCCGACTTCCTGCTGGAAGAGCTCCGCGATGCGGGCCTCCAGGTCCTCCATCACTTCAGCATTCTGCGCGTTGGGGACGCCGGACGTGCCGGCGAGGCGCACGCGGAAATGCTCGAGATATTCGCTCAGGCGTGCGTAGGCGTCCTCTTCGAGGGTGAACGTACGGTTGCCGAGGCTGATGTTCAATACTTTTTTCATTTCTTATAGAACTTTGTTGCTGCAAAGATATATAAAAATTCTAATACCTTGTATCGCATAGTACCAAAATTTTTAAAATATTTTGGCCGCCCTGCGAAATCATCATAAATGATGACGCCCCCGCGAGGGAGCTTCACCATAGATTGGGATTGACCGGAAACGCGTGCAGACGTAATTTTGCGTGATTTTTAGAAGGTCAAGATGAAAAGTAGTGTCATACCTGTTATTATAGGACTCTTTGCTGCCGCCGGCAGCCTTTCCGCGCAGGTGATGCCGGAGCAGAAAAGCCGCCTGACCGTCGGCGGCTACGGCGAGATCAC